>Ga0114993_10000023_pt1 | contig 128105 bp, 120 predicted proteins | sample ArcticOcean_MG_C_FD_87042 | JGI IMG/M metagenome (GOLD analysis project Ga0114993, IMG submission 87042) | Marine microbial communities from western Arctic Ocean - ArcticOcean_MG_CB2_150 | ecosystem: Environmental > Aquatic > Marine > Oceanic | place: Arctic Ocean: Canada Basin | collected... | reverse complement strand
TGTGCGATGCGGTCGACGCAAACCTCTCGCTGGGCCAGCAGCCGAGTCGTGTAGTCCTCCATCCAGTCTCGATTTCCAGTGATGCCCGCAAGGTGGCCCATCTGGGCCGGCGTGGAAGCGCACAAGCGACAACGTAGCAATCGTTCGATACCATCCTGAACTGCACCCATCCGCCCCGTCGGGTCATGGATGGCGAGGTATCCGATGCGCCAGCCGGGTGCGTAGAACACCTTGGATACACCATTGAGGGTGAGGACCGGCACCGTGTTTGAGACGGCGGCGGCGCTCACTTGGGTGCCGGTGAAGTCGAGTCCATCATAGATTTCATCGGCGATGATCATGCAATTCGGATGGCGTTCAGCGATGGCGACCATCCGTTCGATCTCATCTCGGCCCGCGACATTCCCTGTCGGGTTGTTGGGATTGATCAGCACCAGCAATCGAACGTCATCATCCATTTTCGCCTCGATGTCGTCGAAGTCGATTCTCCACCCCTCTTCGGCATTGAGGCGATACTCGACGGTCGTTGCCCCATACATCTGGGGGTAGGCCATGTAGGGCGGATAGTGCGGCCCGGGAGCGAGCACCTTGTCACCCGCTTCTAAGGTCGCTGCGAAAATAATCTGTAAAGCCTCGGTGACGCCGTGACAGACGTAGACATCATCCGTTGAGCAGGCCCAGCCCTTGCGTCGCTCGTCGGCGGCGATGGCCTCGCGAAGCTCGGGCAATCCATAGGAGTTTGAATAGCCCGTCTCACCTCGACCCAGACTCTCCTGAAAGGCCGTGACCATGTGCGAGGGCGTCGGCAGGCCGGGATAGGCGATGGGGTCACCGATGTTGAGTTTCAAAATCTCGTGGCCGGCCGCTTCCAATGCGGTGGCGGGCACGACCACATCACGAATCGCATACTCGATATTGGCGGCGCGCTCGGCGACGGGAATATCGGTCATCCAAGACCTCCCATTCGACACACCTCTGTGAAGTGTTCCCCGGACACCGGCTGAACACTCAGCCTCGAGCCCTTGGCCAGCAATGGCATGCCATCGAGGTTCGGATTTGCCTTCATATCCGGCAGTGAGACGGTGGATTCCATGCCCTCGACGGCCTCGATATCGACCATGATCCAGCGGGGATTCTCAGGGCTTGCCTTGGGGTCAAAATAATTCGAATTCACATCTTGGGCCGTGTGGTCAGCATATCCCTCTCTGCACACTTTGGCAACGCCTGCAACGTGCGGTGGTTTGCAATTAGAGTGGTAGAACAAGACGAAATCTCCAATCATCATGTCGTCTCGCATGGTGTTGCGCGCCTGGTAATTTCGCACCCCATCCCAATGGGTCAACCCATCCCTGACGAGTTGTTCCCACGGGTAGACGTGCGGTTCGGATTTGACCAACCAGTGCCGCACCATCGAGCCCTATGGGCTCGTTCCGGCTTCAAAGACTTCACCATGCGTCGTCCATATCACCGAGCAGCACGGCATCGTAGGATTCGGCCGCATCAGCGGCTTGACCGACGGCTCTGGAACCGCCCTCCAAACCGGCTGCTCGACGCATCGCGTCACTGCCACCGGTCAGTCCCCAGCCCTGTTTGACGAACAGGGCATAGATCGCTGGCAATAAGAGCAGGGCACTGATGGCGGCGAAGGTCAGCAGGATGATGATGACGGTGACGAAGGGTTTCAACGCCGGGATGGGAATCAGGTAGGCCGTCATCAATCCAGCCGAGGTGACGACCGTCGCTTCGAATAGCGACATACCCGTCGACGCGCAAGCCTCTTGGATCGCTTCCAATGATCCGCCGAGATCTCTGACTCGATTGGCGATATGGATCGAAAAGTCGACACCAACGCCGACGAGAATCGAACCGATCATCACCGTGACCAGCGACAAAGTCACCGATTGAACATCCATGACGAACCATTGCATGGCGACGGTGAAGACGACGGGAATCGTCGTCAAAATGGCGTACTTTGCGTCGCGGAACACGAAGCCGAGGGTGACGACGGTGAACAGCAGCGCGAACCCGAGCGACTGCCACTGGCTGCCGACGATGAGGTTGTTGACATCGATGGTCACGGCCGCGACACCAATCAGGGCACTCGGCCGGAATCCAACCCCAGTCATCAGGTCAGCTTCCTGATTGATCTCCTCCGCTGCGACCTCGGTCTGCTTGACCGGCATGAAAGGCATGTCGATGTAGATCAGGGAACGTTGGAAGTCCTCTGAGACGAATAGATGACGGGTCTCAGAGGTCAAGCTATCATAGAAGACCGAGATGAAGAAGGATTGACTCTCGACGCCGACCCGGCCGCCGTCATCCAAGGAATCGAGCACCAACCAAAAGGTGCCATTGGTCGCATATTCGCGACCGAACATGATGTGACAGACCTCTTGTGGCACCGAATTGTCTGGCAGGAAGGTATCGCAAGCCGTGACGATTTCATCGCCGGATGCATTGACGGAGGCGCCGATCGCTTTCATCAAGAAGACGATCGAAACCGCTGTCGTCGAATCGACTTCATTGGCTTCTCGTTCGAGCGCTTCGATCTTCTCCAGAGAGTCGTGTGGATCCTTCTGGTCCTCCCCGGCCGCAGGGGCGAATAATTCCGGCTCTGCGCCGATGTCGGCCTCGACAAGAATCATGCCGACCTGGCCGGCTTCAAACTCCTCGGAATAGGTGATCATTTTGGCGACGGCCGGCTCATCCTGGGGTGCCATCGACAGGAGGTTGACATCCTCGACGATGTTGCCCTGACTGACCATGGCGCTGTAGCCCATCGCGACGATGAAGAACGCCAACGCCACCTTGCTCCACTTGATCGGGGCGCGGACCGCGGCGACGAACACCTTGGGGGGTGGATGGGAGGGTTTCTCCAGATCCAAAAGCATCGTCAGATTGGGGACCATCACCATGGTCAGGATGTAGACGATGATGATGCCCAGCGCCAAGGAGATACCGACCGTTTTGATCGGGGCCATCGGTGTCAAAATCAGAGAGACGAACCCGATCACGGTGGTGACAGCGGAGAGGAAGACCGCCTTGCCTGTCGACTCCAAAGCCAAGGCCATTTTCTCTTCAGGAGTGCCCTTGGCCTCGGCATACCGATTCGTGATGTGCAGACCATAGGAAACACCGAGTGCAAGAATGATCGGTCCGACAATGATCACGGTCATGGTCACCTCGAAATCGGTCCAACCGATGAGGCCGAGCGTTCCGAAAACCGCACACAAGGTCGGCAAACCAGCGATGATGACGACCTTGACACCCTGTACCCAGCGGATTCGACCGGTTTGCAGCACATCGCAGTGGAAGAGGAAGAGCACGAGCGCGACGGCGACAACACCGACAGGGAAGATTTGCCAGAACAGTGCGAAGGTGTACTCGGTCACCGCATTGGTGATCGGCACCGGACCGGTCAAGGTCATCGTCAATCCGAGTTCAGACCAGTTGTTGCGACTGGCCAACTGATCGATTTCAGCCTGAGTATCCTTGATCAGTTTCGAGATGGGGATATCCGGTTCGCCATCCCCATCCTTGTCGTTCTCGGCCACACCGACGATGATCACGGCGCGATTCCAGTAACCGACCTGCTCTTCGACCCGGGTGCCATTGTCGACCTTACCGACGTCCCTCACCAGTTTATTCCGAGCGTTTTCGGGCAGTTCTCCTACGATTTGCCGGATGCGATTGTCGTCCTCTGGAATCGAATAACCACCGACCAGCCCTCCGTATTCGGTGATGATGATGCTCAAATTTTGGGCGACGATGCCGAGTCCGGTCGCCTCCCCCGCATTCTGGACGAAGGCATCGGCGACGCGGGGTGCGCTCGAATTGATCTCTTTGATGACCGAAGAGATGCTCAGAATGTAGATGATATTGTCCTCGACACCGTCGTCAGAATTTTTCCAATTGAGTTGTTGTTCAATGGCATCCATCTGGGGTAAAATGGTGTTGTTTGTGATGTTGGTCTTCGATGATTCGACATAGATAATCATCACATTCGTCGTCCAATCCTCCTCGACCAGCGCGATGTCCTCTGCCACCTGACTACCCTCGGGCAGGAAGGCCTGCAGATCGCCATTGACATTCATCGAACGCTCGCCGGTCCACTGGTCCGTCAGACCGGACTCGAGGGCGAAAAACGTGGTCAGAACCAAACAAAACATGATGGTGAGTGCCGGAAAGCGGGTCAGCGCACCAAAGACAGACATTTCCTCGAGTTCGCGACGGATGAGTCGCGGTGCGGAGAGCAGCGTGTCGATTGCCTTGCTCGATTCGAAGTTAGAGATGCGGTCTGAGAGTGCCGTCCGCATCTCATCGAGCGGGTTTGGCTTCTCCGCTCCATCTTCGCTCATGGACGCCCCTCTGGGGCGGCGTGGCCTCTCGCCGACCTTTAACCCCTCACGCGCGAGGGACCACGCAAGGCTTGAAAACAGGTTGCGCCGAGGGCGCGGCCGGACCTCTTCGATTCACCGTCGCAGGGCCACGGGTGGGCACCCCACATGGCAAAACCAAGCATCACCGACAAGCGCTGGTCCATCGACCTCGAAAAGCGCATTCAAGAAGCGCATTATGCCGACACCGAGGCCTATCAGGCCCGCTACGGATTCAAGCCTGATTCCGGCAAGGAAATCTTCGTCATCGACACCCCGCCGCCGTACCCCAGTGGAACTTGGCACATCGGCGCGGTCGCACAGTACAGCATGATCGACGTCATCGCCCGCAGCCAGCGTTTGCTAGGCAAGGAGGTCTACTTTCCATGGGGTGTCGACCGCAATGGCATCAACATCGAATTCACCGTCGAGAGAAATACCGGTCGCAAGATGAAGTCTTACGATCGCGCCGAATTCCTCGACCTGTGCCGTGAGACCATCGAGGAATTCACCCAGGCCATGCGCAACACGGCTTCACGGGTCGGACTCTCATGCGATTTCGCCCGGGAATATCTGACCGATGCACCCGATTACCGCGCCGTTACACAGGCGATTTTCGTCGACCTGTTCAAGCGCGGCGATATCGTCGAAGATCTGCGGCCGAACATCTACGACCCGGTCGAGGGCACGACCATCGCCGATGCCGAGGTCGAGCGCCTGCAACGCATGACCCAGCTCATCGATGTCAGGTGGCAGACAGAATCCGGAGAGGCGCTCATCATCTCGACCACCCGACCCGAATTGATCTGTGCATGTGGCGTCGTCGTCGTCCACCCGGACGATGATCGTTACCAGCATCTCATCGGACAAAAAGCAGTGCTGCCCGTCACCGTTCAAGGACGCTCAGAAACTGTTGAAATCATGGCACATAACTCGGTCAAGTCCGAGTTCGGTTCGGGCATCCTGATGGTCTGTTCCTTCGGCGACCAAAACGACGTCACCGTCTTCCGAGAACTCGGCCTCAAACCCTTCCAGGCCATCGACCTTGCGGGTTGCATGACCGAGATTGCGGGCCCCTACGCGGGCATGCCCGTCAAAGAAGCGAGAGAGGCAGTCATCGCAGATCTTGATGCCTCTGACAGGATTGACTCCATGGAGGAAAGGGAGCAGGAGGTCCCCGTCTCAGAGCGCGGCAAGAACCCCGTCGAAATCATCCTCCTCAAGGAATGGTATGTGCGTCAAACCCACATTCAGGACCGCATCCGCGAACATGCTGACCAGATCAATTTCGTGCCGCCTCGCAACAAACAATTCTTACTCGATTGGATGGAGAATGTCAGCATCGATTGGCCGATCAGCCGTCGCCGCTGGTATCACACCGAGATTCCCATTTGGTATTCAGAGGACGACAGCAACATCGTCGTCCCTCCAGCCGGAACTTATGTTCAGCCTTGGTGCGAACAACCCCCCAATGGGAGCCGAGTTTTGGACCGTTCCTCGCGAGAAGACCTGGGTGCTTTCTCTGACCTCGAATCCTCACTCGGCAAGATCGTCGGCGAAGAGAAGGTCTTCGACACCTGGATGGATTCCAGCAATTCCAACCTCTTTGTATCGGGCTATCTGAACGATCCGGATACCTTCGCCAAGGCCTTCCCCACCGGCATCCGCCCGCAGGGCAAAGAAATCGTTCGAACCTGGCTCTATTACACACTGCTCAAGAGCACCCTTTTGCTCGACAAGCCCGGTTTTCAGAATGTCTGGATCGACGGGCTCGGCATGGACCCGTGGGGCCGCAAGATGTCCAAGTCATTGGGCAATGGCATCGATGCGGACAGCGTGCTCGAATGCGGCGCAGGCGGTCGAACCGGCTCTTGGCAGGTCAAGGGCCCGGACAAGTCCGTCAAACTCAAAGCGAACAAGATCGGCTCCGAATGTTTCCGCCTGTGGAAGGCCTGTGATGCGCAGGTCGGCGACGACTTCCACATCAATCCCGAAGAGATCGAAGCGAAGTATTTCGGTGTCCTCACCAAGCTGTTCAATGTCGCGAGGTTTGCCTCGCAATTCGAGGTCCCAAAAGACCTCGAAACCATGCCTGCAGGTCTCTGTGCAGGCGACCGATGGATTCTCTCCGAGTTCGCCCAGGTTCTCGACGATGTTGAACGGGGCTGGACGGAGATTGACATCTTCACCGCCACCCGTACCATCAAGAATTTCGGCACCGATGTACTGCCCAGTCATTGGCTGGAAATGGCAAAGGGGCGGCTCTACGATGACGATGCCAACGCGGCTTGGACCGTGCACCGCATCGTCCGCGATCTGCTGACCATCTTCAGCCCGGTCTGCCCCTTCTTCACCCATCACTTGTCTTCGACCCTGTACGACCAGAGCGCCGTGGATGTGCGAGCCTACCCGGGTTCCGCGGTCGAGAACGACGATGAAGCCGCGCGCATGCGAGCATTGACAGCATCGCTTTGTGACTTCAACAGCGAGACCTGGCGCACCAAGAAGGAGGCCGGCATCAGCCTCAACACCGAGATTTCTGGCGTTGAGATTCCCGCTGATCTTGCCGAGTTCGCCGCCGAACTTACGGCCATGCACAAACTTCAGTGATCGAACTGATCCAGGGTTACCTGGCGATCCGGTGGTGCTTCAAGGTCGCTCAATCGGAAGCCGATCAGTCGCACGGATCGCTCTGTATCATACACATTCGCCAACAATCGAGGAGCGATTCGCTGGAAAACTTCCTCGTCATCCATCGATACGGCGAGGCTCATTGCATGTGAGAGGGTCTCGAACCCCTTGTATCGGAGTTTCACCTCAAGATTTCGCGCCGTGATCTCGAGGGAATTCAGTTTACCCGACACCCGATGGATGAGTGTAGACAGCATATCGAATACCACGGAGGGGTCGTCGATGTCTCGGGGAAATGTCCGCTCTTTGCCAATGGACTTTCGCGACCGCAGGGCTGATACCTCATCCGATGACTCACCCTGCAGGATTCTCCACAGGGATTCAGCCCGTCTTTGTCCGAAGGCGCCAATCAACGAATCGATGCCTTCGGCATAGGCGTCCGCCAGCGTCATGATGCCCATCTCACCGAGCAATTGGGCCGCCTTCGGCCCGATGCCGGGCACGGCCCGGCACGGATGCGATGAGAAGAATTGTTCCAATCCATCTGGTGGCACGAGAAAGACACCGGCCGGCTTTCGTGCCTCGGATGCCATCTTGGCGGCGACGCGCGTCGGACCGATGCCGAAGGAGGCGCCCAATTGGAGTTCGTCCAAGATTCGTTGTTGGAGACGCCTCGCAAGGGCCTCGGCCCGATTCCAATCCGATTCACAGCACTCTGTGACGTCGAGATAGGCCTCGTCGATCGAGGCCTGTTCGAACTTGTCAGCCTCCGATTTCAGGATATCCATCACCATGTTCGAGGCCCGGCGATACAAGCGGTGAGAACCGCGCATGTAGGTGGCGTTGCCGACCGGTTTCGCCGGGCAGCGCCGCCACGCTTCGGAGATCGGCATCGCGCTGCGAACCCCGTATTCACGGGCCGCATAATTGCAGGTGGATACGATGCCGCGCCCCTGACCGCCCTGCGGGTCTGAGCCGATGATCAAAGGGACATCCGGGTCGAGATCGTGGTGTAGCGTCTCGACCGAGGCGAAGAAGGCATCCAGATCACAATGGATCAGAATGCGGGATGCCATGTTCCTCTTCGGCGAACGATGGCTCAAGAAGTCTTCAGTCGAGAACGTCTCGGTTGACGACTGAGCGCGGGGTTGTGCCGGCGAAGAATCCGATCAGCAGATCGGCCATCTCGATGCCGATTCGGCCCTGGGCCTCCAGCGTCGCCGCGGCGATGTGGGGCGTCCCGTGGAAATTCGGATGCTGGAGGAGCGGATTTCCAGTGGCGGGCTCGACCTCGAAGACATCCAATGCACAGGAGGCCAAGGTCCCATCATTCAACGCATCCAGTACCGCAGATTCATCGACGATGCCACCGCGCGCACACGATACCAGATGATTGCCACAGGCGATGCCGTCCGCACCGACGCCCGGCATCGAGGCGAGGGTCTCTGCATTGACCAGATGATGGGTCTCATCGGTCAGGTTGCAGTGAACGGCGATGTGGGTGCAGGTCTCGAACAAGGTGTTGACATCGGTGTGCTGGGTGCAATTCTCCTGTTCCCAGACGACATCGGGGAGGTAGGGGTCGAATCCGTGCAACTCCATGCCGATGGTTTGGGCGACGCGGCCGACGCCCTGCGCGATTCTGCCAAAACCGATGAAGCCGATGCGCTTGCCCGCCAATTCGCTGCCCTTGAGGGCCTTCTTGGTCCAGTTGCCCGCTCTGAGGTCGCGGTCTCCCGTCGCCAGATGGCGAACGCTCGTGAGCAGGTGTCCAATGGTCATCTCGACGACGGAATGGGTCGAGGAACCGGGTGTATTGCAGACGAGGATGCCGGCGGCGGTTGCGGCGGAGAGGTCGATATTGTCGACACCCACGCCGGCGCGTCCGATCAAGCGAAGAGAGGGTGCGGCGGCGATCGCCTCCGCGGTCATCTTCGTCGCTGAACGAATCACCACAGCATCGAATCCATCCAGCGATGCAGGGGCAAGATCCACGATGTGGCCTGCGTCACGGAGTTTGTCCACGGCATTTGTTGCCATGCCGTCGGTGACGGCGATGCGGGCCATGATGCTGCGCGCTTGACAGCACTTCTTCAACATACGCATGTTGATATGCTGCTCCAGAATGCAACGAACCATGTCCCCCGATGATATTCAGACGATTGTTGCCAGCGCCCACTGTGATGGTCCGTGTGGTGTCTATGATCCCGCCAGCGCCCGCATCGCCGGAGAGGCCGTGCAATCGATGACCAAGAAGATGCTCGACCTGGTCTGTCCCGACACCGGCGATGGTGTCGCGATGGCCGCTTACATCAACACGATGAGCCGCTATGCAGCGATCAAGGAAGAGGAAGCCCACAAGTGCAAGCAAGAGCTGCTCGTCCTGTGGACGGACTTCTTCAAGCCGGTCCACCTCGATGCGATTCCCAACCTGCACGACATCTTCTGGCAAGCGACAAAACTCTGCTCGGCCTGCAAGGTCGAGGTCAGTGCCGTCCACGCCCAGGAATTGATGGATGCGATTGAAGAAATCCACAACCTGTTCTGGGATGTCAAGGGACGCTCCGAAATCTCGTGGATCCGCGCGAGTTGAGACCCCTGCTCCGCGTCCTCGTGAAGGGCGACTCGATGTGGCCCACGTTGACCGAAGGCGATGAGATTTTCATCGATGAGACAGGCCTGCCAATCGTTGATTCCATCGTTGTGTTCAAGCATCCACTGAAGTCGGAGATTTGCATCAAACGCGTCGTTCGCATCGAAGGTGAGCGTCTCTTTGTTCAAGGGGACAATCCCGATCCGTTGAGCAGTGAGGATTCACACAACTTCGGCACCATTGCCTCGGCCTCGATAATGGGTGTTCTCACCTCCTGAGTCCCGCTGCTGTTAAGGAAGGAAGATTCGGCCTGCCACTACGTGGCAGAGGAATTTACCGCCCTGTTGATCGCGGTCGGCGTGCTTCTCACCCCCGTCGTTCTCGCCCTCCCGCTGCGTTTGTGGTGGACCCATCGGGTCGGCAATGAGCCGCAGCACGTCAAGTATCGTGGATTCGTGCGGCGGGTGCTCGATGCGGGTCAACCGCTGTCGGGCTATCGTCAAGCACTCGATCACGAGGCCAAGCGGCTCGGCCTCGATGCCGAGCGCCAAGGTCGCATCGAGATGAGCGTGCTCCACCCGCTCAAACTGCCCCATTTCATGCTGCTTCCCGTGCTGATTCTATCGCCGTTGGTCGGTGTCATCGGTGGGCTGGTCTTCATCCTGCTCTTCCCGTTGATTCTGGTGGCGGAATGGTTGCTCATCGACAAGCGATTCCTGTCGCGGTTTGTTGGCCTCATCATGCGCGTCATGCACTGGGGCATCATCGGCATCCATCGATTGGAGGAGGGAGTGCGCGAAGAGGATGCGATGGTCGAGCATATGCATCGGCTGCCGATCACAGCCTTCCTCGGGCTCTTTTGCTTCCTCATCGTCGCCTACATGCCGATGGCTTCTTGGGCACAGATTTTGGTGACGATTCTGCTGTTTTTGGTCCTGACGAGCATCATCGTGATCGTCAAGGGGGCCAGTCATGGGGAACTGGTCTTCGCCGATACGAGTCAGCGGCGCATGCAACCGATGGAACGGCTGGTCGATGACATCCTCGCGCCGGTGGTTGGCTTCGGTTTGCTCTTCTTGCTGTCGCGTCAACTCTTCCTGACCCAAATCGGGTCGAGCAGCAGTTTGTTTGGCGACCCGATTTGGTTCGCCGGTGTCGTCCTCATGGTGCTCTATAGTTCGGCCGCAGTCGCAATCATGGTCGAGATTTCTTTCTTCGGCCTGCGCGCGGACCGGGTGCGACGCGTCTTCCAGGCGCAGATCGTCGCGCAGTTCGACCCGATTCTCTACGCCTTCACCCGCGATCATGGGAGGATGGAACTTTCACCCATTCGGAGTTTGGGAGAGCACATTTTTGGCAATGGGAATGTCATCGATGAACGCCAGCAATTCGGATTTGAAGAGATGCTGAGAACCCCGTCAACCTTGAGAGAGGGAGAATCGGCGCGACCGCCCACCATTCCAGACGCCACGATGTTCGAAGATGAGTGAATCACAGGTAGACCTGTTTGCGATGGAGTCCGTTCTTGGGACCCAAGCCACGGAGGCCGGGGCAACCGATGGTCTGCTCAGCGGAAGGATTTGCCACAACTGCAGGCTTTTGCCGCATTCGGATTGACGATTTTGAAGCCGCCACCCATCAGGCTGTTCTCAAAATCCAGGGTGATGCCGGACAATTGAACACTGTCCCGATCATGAATCGCAATTGTGATGCCATCGCAGCTGACGAATTGCCAGCCATCATCCGAGGGACGCGTCTGAATCTGCATATCGTACATGAAGCCGGAACAACCGCCGCCGAGCACGCTGACGACGAGCACATCGTCGTTGTCGCTGCTCGACATCGCGCCCTCCATGGCGCTCATCGCATTGTCCGTGACATCGAGCGCCACCGGGATGATTTCGACATCATCGCCCTGCGCCAAGGCAAAGGTCGCCCCACAGTCTTCTTCGGACATGGTCCACCCTCGGGGTGGGTCCGCTATGAATCCTTGCCGCCCGGAGGTGAACGTTGATGGTGTCAAGCCCGTTTATTTCGTCATGAATACGATGATCTGAGACGATGAATGTGTGGTTTGTGGAGCGACGAGAGGAATTCGATGCGCTTCCTGAGGCTAATTCCCCGTAGGGGAAGAGTATTCACCAGTTGCGAATTCGGCAGGACCATGCGGAGTCTTGCGATGGTGATGACGCTCCTCTTCTTCGGTGCTGCGTTGTCCGGCTGTTTTGGCAATGATGACGGCCCGAAGAGCCCAGCAGAAGCAGGCTTGGCCGACGGCTACTTCATCACGGGCACGGATGGAATGCCCGTCGATGCTGCCCCCCTCGAACTCAACTTCACGACCAGCGTGGTCGGCGAGACCGGTCCCGAGCCGAGCATCGGCGTGACCTCATCCGGTTGCATGTTTTTCATCGCCATGGAAAAACCGATGCGCTCCTGCGACTTCGGTGAAACTTGGGAAAACGTCGCTGACATCACCCAAGCCCCGTTCACCAGCGACCCCTATGGCTGGGTCGACTTGGCCACAGATCGCGTCTTCAACATCCACATGATGGGATTGGAATCGACATGGATCGGCTGGTCGGACAATGATGGCGCGAGTTGGATGGGCAACCCTCACGATTCGGGTCCACTGCCGCTCAATGATCACATCAAACTCGCGACAGGACCCTGGGTCGACAGCGGCTATGGCATTCCGGGACAACTTTCACCCGCCTATGAGCAGGCGGTCTACTTCTGTTACAACAAATTGGCTGGCATCTTCTGCTACACCTCCTTCGATGGGGGAGCTTCCTTCGAGGTCGGCGGTCAGATCTACGGGCTTGCGACCTCGAATGGTGGCCTGCACGGTGCCATCACGGCCGCACCGGACGGCACGGTCTACGTCACGCCCCGCGTCGCCACGCCCACCGTCATCCTGTCCAAGGACAATGGTTTGACTTGGGATACCCGGACCATGGGCGAAGATGTCAACACGCCGAATCCACGAAAGAATTCCGAAGTCGCGACCGATTCCGAATCCAATGCCTACCACATCTGGACCGGCGCAGATTCGGGCGTTTACATGTCGACCAGCACAGACTCGGGAGAGTCCTGGCAACAGACGAGCATGCGCATCACACCCGTCGAGGTCATCTCGACCACCTTCCCGCAGATCGATGCGGGCGACCCCGGCAGGATTGCCTTCACCTATCTCGGCAGCGAGGATGCGGACGTGTTGAACACCACCGACCTCGATGGCAACCCGTGGGATGGCAACCCTCACTACGCCACCGCCAACGTCACCTACAATCTCTACATCACCTACAGCCTCAACGCCCTGGACGAGAATCCAATCTTCCACACCTATCGCGTCACCGATGACCCGGTTCAGATCGGTGCCATCTGTCTCAACAGCGGCGACTGCCGCGACATCGGCGGCTCAAACCGAAATCTGCTCGATTTCAACGACCTGCACATCGATCTCGAGGGCCGCGTCTACGTCGCCTTCGCCGACGGATGCACCGGCGACTGCGCCTCGATGGAAAATCCGCAACCTGCGGACAGCCGCAGTCGCATGGGTACAGCGATCTACCTAAACCGGGGCCCGAGCCTGTTCGAGGCCACGGGAGAACTGCCCGCATTGGTGTGAAGCATGGCGGCCCCCCTCCACGTTGTCACCGGCGCCTTCGGTTACTCGGGTCGCTGGATCGCCCATCGTCTACTCGACGATGGCGTGCGCGTCCGCACCCTGACGAATGCGATCGGCCGCGACGACCCCTTCGATGGCCGTGTCGAGGTGCATTCCCTCGACTTCGACGATCACGACGCCCTCGTCGAATCCCTGCGCGGCGCAGTCGTGCTCTACAACACCTATTGGGTGCGCTATAACGACCCACAGCGCAACTTCGAACACGGTCTCGCCGTCGAGAATTGCAAGCGCCTCTTCGCAGCCGCAGAAGAGGCCGGCGTCGAACGCATCATCCACTTCTCGGTCGCCCACCCGGACCTTGCACCCGGATGGACCTATTTCCGTGGCAAATTGGCGGTCGAGAAGATCCTCAACGAATCCACTCACTCCTATGCCATTCTTCGACCCACGGTTCTATTCGGCGGCGGCCGCAACGTGCTCATCAATAATATCGCCTGGATGCTGCGAAGATTCCCCATCTTCGGCGTCTTCGGAATGGGACATTATCCCATTCAACCCGTCCATGTCAAAGACGTCGCCCGCGTCGCCGTCGAACAAGGAAAATCCAGAGAAAATCTCACCATCGACGTCACGGGACCCGAGACCTTTCGGTACAAGGATTACATCCGCCTGATGGCCCGCGGCATGGGCCTGCGCCGCCTCATCCTCCCGATGCCACCGATTGCCGGCTGGATGTTTGGCAGAGTCCTCGGCCTCTTCCTGCGAGACCAAGTCATCACACGGGCTGAGATCAAAGGCCTGCGCCAAGGCTTGATGGCCTCGGATGAGACACCACTCGGCCAGTTGAAATTCTCAGACTGGATCACCGAGCACGGCTCCAGCCTCGGCAAGCGCTACCAGAACGACCTCAAGGAACGCAAATACAAGACGCCGTGAGTGTGGAGACGCGTCAAATTAAATCATTCCATCAATTTTCTTGAGACTGACCTCGATCCATTTGGAGGTAGGGGTATTGCTGCCTTTGGCGACAGACTCGAGCGGAACGAGGATGTTGGCTTCGGGGAAATAGGCGGCGAGGTTGCCTTTGGGGATGTCGTAAGGGACGACTTTCCAATCTTCTGAATGGATTTCCTTGTCGTTCCAATGGCTGGTGATGTCGACGCGGTCGAGGCCGCAGAGTTTCATGCGCTTCATGTCGTCCTTGTTCATCATGAGGATTCTGCGGCCAGCGTAGATGCCTCTGTAGCGGTCATCCATGCCGTAGATGGTCGTGTTGTACTGGTCATGACTCCTCAATGTCATGAGGACGAATCGGTCGTCCGGGATGTGCCGCTCAGCCAAAGGATGGGTGTGGATGACGGCCTTGCCACTCGGCGTATCCCAGGTCGGACCATCCCGCGGTCCATTTGGCAGATAGAAGCCACCTTTCTCTCGTACGCGGGCATTGAAATCTTCGAATCCAGGAAGGCAGTTCTGAATGAGTTCTCTGATCGAGTCATGATTGTCCAGATGACTGGTCCAATCGAACGGAGTTTCTTGGAAACATGCTGCACCGATGCCACAGACGATGGCCGGTTCTGACTTGAGATGTTCCGAGGCGGGTTTCAGTGACCCTGTGGATGAGTGGACAACGCCCATGCTATTCTCCACCGAGACGAATCCTGCCGGATCTGTTTCGGTTCGCCCGAGGCAGGGCAGGATGAGGGCTGTCTTGCCGGTGACCAGATGGCTGCGGTTGAGTTTGGTCGAGATTTGGACCGTGAGATCGATGTTTTCGATGGCGTCTGCGACGGCTGCAGTATCGGACATGGCTGAGAGGAGATTGCCGCCGAGCGCCATCAGGAGTTTGACCTCTGACTTTCTTGCAGCATGGACGAATTCAACCGTATCAAATCCATGCGCGCGAGGCATGGTGATTCCTGTCTCTTTTTCGACTGCGTTGAGGAATGCAGAGGAAGGATTGTGATCGATCCCGACGGTGCGGTCGCCTTGAACATTCGAGTGGCCGCGGACTGGACAGGCGCCTGCACCCGGTTTGGCGAAGTGGCCGCCTTGGAGCAGGAGATTGCTGATATCTTGGATGGTGGCGACGGCATTCTCGTGCTGGGTGATGCCCATGGCCCAGCAGATGATCATGCGCTTGGAATTGGAGACCGCTTCACCGAGTTCTCTGATGTGAGACTCTGGAATGCCAGACTGCGTCACGACATCAGCCCAGTCCAGTTTGGAGATGTTTGTCTTCCACACTTCGAATCCGGTTGTGTGGGTATCGATGAAATCCCAATCGCACTTGCCGTTTTCGAGGACGACCTTGGCGACGCCTTGGAGGAGGGCCTGGTCGCCGCCGATTCTAACCGGGAAGTGGGCGTCGGCGATGGGTGTTCCCGCACCCAGAAGTCGGGTGATTTCTTGGGGGTGCTTGAAGCGATTGAGGCCTGTTTCGAGCAGGGGATTGATGCTGACCACACTGCCACCCGCGCGCTTCGTTTCTGCGAGGGCGCTCAGCATGCGCGGGTGGTTGGTGCCCGGATTCTGCCCGATGACGAGCACGAGGTCTGCCTTCTCGAAGCAGGAGAGTCGCACGGTACCCTTGCCGATGCCGATCGATGCGGTGAGTCCCACGCCGGATGATTCGTGGCACATATTGCTGCAATCGGGTAGATTGTTGGTCCCAATCTGTCGTGCGAGCGTCCCCCACAGAAATGCGGCCTCATTGCTGGCTCTGCCACTGGTGTAGAGCGCGGCTTGATGTGGATTGTCCAACGCTGATACAGCGGCAGAGATGTACTCAAAAGCCTCTGACCAACTGATTTCAGCATAACGATCAGACCCCGCTTCCAACACCATGGGGTGTGTAATGCGTCCGAGTTTATCGAGGTCCATATCGGGCATATCGGCCCATTCCTGAACGGTCTTGGAGGCGAGGAGGGTGGGCGTCAATCGCTTGAGTGTGGCCTCGGTGGCGAAGGCCTTGGCGCCGTTTTCACAGAACTCGAATCCGCTGCGATGGCCATCGGGGTCGGGCCAGGCGCAGCCTGGGCAATCATAGCCGTCGTGACGATTGACGGTGCGCATCGCCTTCCACGTGCGCGCAAGGCCCGCTTCTGCGATGCCGATATCGAATGATTTCTTCACACCGATGAGGCCCGCTGCTGTGGTTTTCGGTGTACCCAGTCGGGGCTTTTCAGCCGTGATGGGGGGTGTTGCGCGGACGTTTCGACCCATTTCACTCCCTCAACCTGTGGGCGCCTGCATAGACGTTGAAGCGCCCCTCTCGGGCGAAGCCGATCAGCGTGATGCCATGTTGGCGTGCGATGTCGACCGCCAGGGTCGTGGGCGCGCCGATGGCGATGATGCAGGGGCTGCCGGCGCGCACCGCCTTCTGAACCATCTCGTAGGATATGCGACCGGAGAGCAGGAATCCGAATCCATGGAGCGGCAGTTCGCTGAGATGTCGGCCGATGACCTTGTCCATGGCGTTGTGACGGCCGACATCTTCGGCGATGTCCGAGATGAAGCCGTCCGGGGTGAACAGGGCTACTGCATGGACGCCACCTGTTGAATCGAAGACATTCTGGGCCGAGCGAAGCGCATCCAGACAATGTTGGACGAGATTGATCGCCATGTCAAATCCAGTCGCTGGAATGTGGCTGATTTTAGCTGCGGGCAATGATTCAGTGCCGCAGACTCCACATGAACTGGAGCGCAGGAAGATGGAACAACGGTGGGTGATGTCAAAGTCGCCTTCGAGAAAAATATTATTCTCATTATTGGTAATCTGATGAATATCTTCGAGGTTGCCGATGATGCCCTCTGTGTAGAGTAGACCGCGCACCAGATCCTCATCCTCGCCCGGGGTACGCATCGTCGTCACCCAATTCTCGCCGTTGAGAGAGATGGTGAGTGGCGCCTCGACGGCGACGCTCTCCTCGAGTGGGACGGCCCCTGCTGAGGTGACCCGCTGTGCGGCGATGCGCTCCTCCATGCCTGTGGCATGGAATGGGGGGGCTTCTCAAGCATTCGGCCTGAAATCCGGGCATTCAAAAGGGGACGATGGCTCGGAGGATGCGATGGGAGAGAATTCTCTGGACCTGGTCGACCGACTGGTCGACAGTGGACTGGACCTCAAGGAGGCGCGCGTGATCGTCGCGATGGCCGGTCGTGAACCGATCAAGGCAAGCGAGATTGGTTCGGCGGTTCAGATCAGTCGAATGGACGCTTACAACACGTTGAAACGTCTGCAGGAGAAAGGCATCGTCGCAGCGACAGTCGACAAACCGATGCGCTTCACCTGTGCATCGGCCTCGGATGTGTTTGGCATCCTGATTCGTCGACAGGAGAATGAGTTGAAGCGAATCGAACATCACCTTGCGGACCTGTCCGAGGACCCGAGTGCGATTTTTCTCTCTCCGACCACGACGGGTGATGTCGACCCGACGTTCACCGTTCTCAAAGATCGCCAGAACATTTACGCGGCTGTGACACGATTGGTCGCCGATGCCGAGACTGAAATCTGGCTGGTGACTGGTCGCTGGGGTATGCTTCACTTCATTCGTGCGGGCGGCGATGAGGTGCTCAATGAGGCGGCTGGCCGCGGGGTTTCCGTCCGTGTATTGGCCACGGTTGAACATCGAACGTTGCGCTACTATACTGAATTGGATGATCGCATCGAGGTGCGCCATACTGAGCATCTGTCGATGAATGGTATCATCGTGGATGATGACGTGGCCGTGACAGGCATTTCCATTGATTCAAATCCGGTCGGCCGTGGTCGCGAGGACAGCGCGCTGCTCGTCGAAGCGAGTGGCTTCATCAGCGCGCAGAAGGATTTGATTCGCAATAATTGGGGCACGGCAACCGACCTGTCGGCCGTCGCGCGTCGCATCGAAGACGGTGAGATCGTCGAGCCGCTCAAGGTGAGTCTCGGTGGTGGCTCGTTCTATTCCCGCCTGAAGCAATACCTCGCCGAACCGGTCGCCGACCAACACCCGTCGAGTATCGGTTGGACCAATGCGATTCTGAGGGTGGGTTCGACCACGGTATCCCCGGCCCATTCCCTGCCGACCTTCGAGGCGCTCGGTATCGATACGGACGAGTTGCTGCGCGCCATCGGTCGACGTATCGGCGAAGAGATCGCCCTTGAGGTCGAGTCCGATGAAGAGGGGGATTTCTGGACAGAACTGGCCCAACGCTGGCAGGAACTCGGCATGGGCACACTGACCGTCGAGGGTGACCCTCCGCAGATCGTCCGCGTCGAGAATGCGGATTCATGTGGCGGTGCTCCGAAATTGGGCGGCATCTTCTGCCATCTAGACGAGGGCATCCTCGAAGGCATCATCACCAGTCGTCTCGGCGTTGAAGTGTCCGCAGTTGAACGCGAGTGCACAGCGACCGGAAAGGATCACTGCCACTTCGACATCGTTCTCAAGAGCGCTTCTTGAGTTCTTTCAGCAACAACTTGCAGCGACGAATCTGTTCCTTTCCGCGCTTCTTGTTCTCGCCCTTGAGAGGTTCGCCAACCTCCTTGCCCATCGATTGTTCAAAGCAGTGGATGGCGTTGTCATAAGACTCGAGTTCGGCATAGGCCGTTCCCATGTTGTAGAGTGCATTTCCAGTGGTCAGGGCCTTGTCGATGCTGAAGGCCTTGTAGTAATTCTCGATCGCTTGTTTGTACTCGTCGAGGTAATAGTAGCAATTGCCGCGGCCGTTGAGAATCTTGATGGCCATTCCCTTGTCGTCCTTGAAGGAGGGCAGGGCGCGGTCAAAGCAGCCGAGTGCCTCTTTGTAGCGGTCCTTGCCGAGGAGTTCGAGGCCCTTGTTGTACCACTCCGTATCCTGATTGGCGATGCTGCTGGAGTCGGCTCGAACCTCGTACTCCTCCATCTCATGGGATTGTGCCTCCAGGGCGGCGGCGGCGAGATCGACCGCTTCTGAGACCGGTTCGTAGGTGACGGGTTCGGGGTCTGACACAGTGTCGAGTGCAGACTCGTAATGGACAATTTCTGCCGGGGTGATTTCCACCGCTGGTTCAGAGTCGGATTCTGACGTTTCGAATTCAGCCCAAGGGTCAGAGACAGTTTGGGATTCGGGCTCGGTTTCAACCGAATCATCCGGTAGGGGTTCAGCGACGGCTTCCACCACGGCTTCCGGGGCCACATCTGCTCCGAGATCACGGGCTTTTTGTCGACAGGCCGCCGCCTTGTCATCACTGCCCGCTGCGGTCAAGGCCCGAGCGAGGCCAATCCAGGCATCGGGGTTGGACTTGTCCGCTTCGAGTAGAGACTTCCACAGCGTCACGGATTCCGCGTGTTGGCCGCACATCGAGTGGGCGCGTGCGCGAAGGGCCGTGGCCTCGGCGGGAAGGTGTTGCAGGGCCTCTGCGGCCATCTCGGGGCCGGCGGGCAACGTGGTTGGCAAGGACTCGTCGAGTTCGAGAACGCGTCCCTCTCCCTCGGAGAGGTCGATCAGAAGTTCGGCGAAGATGGCGCCGCTTGTGTGGGCAGGATCCAGAGCGAGCAGGGCACGGAAAGCGGTGATGGATGTCTCGATATCCCCTTGCTCAAGTGCACCTTGGGCGAGGCCGTTCTGAGCCTTGGCATAATTCGGGTCGAGGTCGACGGCGTTGCGAAAGCAGACCATGCCTCCGACGAAATCGCCACCGCGACGCTTGAGTGCGCCCATGTTGAACCAAGTCGGTGCATCACTGCCATCGATGTCGAGGGAATAAGCGAAGGCCTCGATCGCGTTGTCGGGCAAATCGAGTCGGGCCATGGCACCCGCAGCGATCCGCCAACAGCGGGCATGGTCTGCGGCGGCGGCCGGGAGGTGTTCCCTGAGGGATTCGAGTGCGCTGGCGGCATCACCGCTGCGAATCATGTCTGCGGCTGCATCGGAGAGGGCGTCAAGGTCGATGCCTGCAGGCGCGGCAGTAGGTTCAACGGCGACTTGAGGCGGTGCATCGAGGGTTTGGACAAATCCGCTCGGCGCCGCCCATCCATCATCCTCGATGGGTTCAGCTTCGGGTTCGGGTGCTGCGGCATCCACCGCTTCTGTCTCTTCGACATGAATTGGTGTGACGGGCACCTCGGCCCCTGCACTGTTGACGATGTCGAGCAGGGCCGGATGACCTGGGAATGCGAGAAGTCCATTCTGCGCATGGCTGGCGGCATCGTCGCCGTGACCCATGCGTTGGAGTAGCACGGCCAAGTTGGCGCTGGTCGCGCCGTGACCGGCATGATTGTCAAGAGCGATGCGGAAGGCTTTGACCGCTTCCTGCACATCTCCCAAAGCCTCGTTCATGACGCCGCGATTGAACCAGGCCATGTGATTGGAAGGGTCGACTGCGATCGCTTGGTTGAATTGTCGAATCGCCTCTGCGTACAGGCCTTCACGACCCAGTGTCTCGCCTTGGAGGATGTATTCCTCAGCCGTCATTTCCTCTTGAATTTCCCCGACGAACGGGGCTGGCGTGGGGTCGGCCTCGACCGTCTCCTCCGCCTCGACCATCTCGATGACGGGCGGGGTATAGGTCGGCACGGCGATGTCATCGATCTGGGTCACAGAATCAGTTTCAGGTGAGCCGTTGGGTTCAGATTCCTTCTTCTTGACGGCAATGCCGAACAGTGGGCCCGAGCAAGCAGGGCATGTGGCTTCTGAACCTTGTAGAGTAGCATCGCAATGAGGACAATCCTCGTGTCCGTGTTCCGGCATGGCTTGCACCCAGTCCTCTGACGTCCATGTTTGACGGATAAGCATTCGCTGCCCACGGTCGCGACCCGAAGGGTCGGTGCGGGGCTCAACCTCAAGAACCCGGGGGGAATCGGCAGACCGATGGCGAACACACCCCAGATCCTCTGTCTCATCGGTTCGATGTCGCCCAAAAGCAATGGCGCTCGCATGATGGTCCGGGCCATGGCAGCGGTCGAAGCCGCCGGCGGCAACCCTGAATTGTGGGACATCCGAGAACGCCACCTACCCTTCTTTGGAGAGACATGGGACGATGCGAACGTCGCGGAATTCAAGGAAAAAGCAGCGTCGGCAGATGGCTTTCTGATCTGCACCCCAGAGTACCACGGTACGATTTCCGGGCTACTCAAGAACCAACTCGACTGGCTGTCGGCGGACCAATTCACCGACAAACCCGTCGCCATCATGAGCACGCTTGGGGGTCAGTCCAACTCGAATGCATTGAATCACCTCCGCCTCTCCCTGCGTCACGTCCACGCTGTGGTCATTCGACAACAGGTGATGATGCCCCATACCAAGATCGCATGGAACGAGGATGGCACCTTTGCCGACGAGGGCTTGCAAAGCCGCATCGAAAGCATGGGTCAGAAGTTGATCGACACGGTCCATCTCCTGCGGTGAGCGCTTGCACACCAATGCGCTGCACGCGGAATTCGTGCAGGTCGGGGATATCTGGTTCAGCGCCCGTCAGGTCACCCAGCGGGAGTGGGTCGAGGTGATGGGTGACAATCCCGCGCGTTTCAGTGAGGGTTTCGAAGCCCCGCTTCGACCCGTTGAACGGATCTCTAATGCTGAGGCCCGTACGTTCTGTGAAGCGATCTCCAAACTTTTGGCGGATGGTCGATACCGTTTGCCGACCGAATCCGAATGGGAATCTGCCGCTCGATGTGGCACGGAATCCCGCTGGCATTTCGGTGAGTCGGACCGCATGTTGGATGACTTTGCATGGCACGCGGGAAATGCGGGTGCAAGAACGCGTCCCTGCGGCACGAAGCAACCCTCGCCGAACGGGCTGTACGACATGTATGGGAATGTAAGTGAGTGGACAATGACTCGGGGTGAAGACGACCGATTCATCCACCGAGGTGGGGGTTGGTTCCACGAGGCAGAATCGTGCACCTCCTTCAATCGAATGTCATCGAACAAAGGAACGGATGGCATCGGTCTTCGCCTGGTATGGGAGGCGGATTGATGCGGCTCTTTCACAACCCACGCTGCTCGAAATCACGGGAGTGCCTGGCCCTGCTTGAAGGTCGAGAGTTCGAGGTCGTTCTCTATCTCGACACCGGCTTAGAGGAGGCGATGTTGAGCGATTTGATCGAGCGCTTCATCGACCCGCTTCCCGACCTCATCCGCATCGATTTCAGAGGCGAGCCAGAGCACCTCATCCAGATGCTTCTCGAGGATCCTTCAATTCTACAGCGGCCTCTGCTCGACGATGGGCAGCGGGTCATGGTTTGCAGGCCGCCAGAACGGGCCTTGGAGTGGTTCTCATGATGCGTTATGTGATCGTTCTCTTGCTGCTCTTCCCGTTGTTGCCCTACCAGCCAGATACTGTCGATACCGAAGAACCTTGCAATGGTGAAGTGGCTCTATGTGACCGGCTCTATACTGAGGTGACCTTTGCTGAAACCCACAATGCACACTCGACCCTTGACGCTGGATTCCTGATCTATGCGGCGAACCACCGGGCGAACATGATGAACCAATACGATGCGGGCATCCGCGCATTCATGATCGATGCACACCACGCCGATCCTGAGCTGCTCGGCGAGGCGGATACCGCCTTCTGTCACGGCAGTAGCGCGACGCCGTTTCACCCCTGTGCCTACGGGTCGGTGAATGCGGTGGAACTGCTGTCGAACCTGCACGCGAAGATGAATGAGACACCAAGGGATGTGGTGACCCTGCTCTTTGAGGTGGCCGTGCCCTACTCCCATCTCGAGTACATCCTTGCCGAATCAGGATTGCTTCCGCTCGTCCACGTCCAGCCCTTGGGGATGCCGTGGCCCACGCTCGGCGAGATGGTAGACTCCGAACGAAGACTCGTCGTCTTTATCGAGGGCCGTGCCGATGCGGAATTCCCCTTCCTTCACGATTTCTCAACCCATGGTTGGACCACGAATTATGCCGAGGAATCGGTTGAGGAAATGAACTGTGCTTATCATCGAGGTGACCCCTCTCAACCCGTCTGGCATCTCAACAATTGGCTGGCGGATGAGATCGGCTTGTCCGACTGGACCAAGGCACCACAGGCAAATGCCTACGACTTTTTGCTCGACCGCGCCATCGAATGCTGGCGGGTTCAGGATCATCGCCCCACGTTCATCGCCGTGGATTGGTGGACTGAAGGCGAGGTCGTGAATGTCACTCGCACGCTCAATGCGATGGAGCACTGGTCTCATTCGCCGCCAGAGCGAGCGACGACCGATTGAAGATGGTCGAGGCTACGTTGGGCCTGGCGGGCCACACTTGTGTCATCATCGGTCAGTGCAGCGGCGAGTGGTTTGACGATGCGACCGTCAGAGAACCGTTGAAGGGCATCGACCACGGCGAGTCGAATCTCGGCATCGGGGTCCTCGATCATGACCAGCAATCGCTGCATCAGTTCGTCGCTCGTATCATTGGTCAGACCCTGGAGGGCTGCCAATCTCACCACCGTTGCCTCATCGTCCAACACACCCAACAAATGAGATTGTGCATGGGATTCCATTCGGCTCAGCGCACGGACGATTCGTTCTCTGGTATCGGCATCCGATGTGCCCATCTGAGCCAGCAAGGCAGGGATTGTTGCAGGGTTGCCGATGCGCCCGAAGGCGGTGATGGCGCCATTACGAAGCCGGGGTTCCGGCGATGACAATGCCTGCATCAGCGGCGGAATGGATCCAAGGGCGACCAGTGCCGCAACCGCGGTCGTGTGGAGGGTCTCGTCCTCGAGACATTCGACGATTCGAGGGGCGGCTCTGTCCTCTCCCAACACCGCCAATGCTTCGATGAGGTGGCCGCGCTCGATCGAATTCAATTCGGGTGAATCAAGCAACGCAAGCAATCGAGGAGAGGCCCTCTTCCCCAGTCTATAACCCATCTCTGGGTCCCGAACTGCAGCGGAAACACCCTCGTCGATGGTTCGTCGAATCGCAAAAATTCGAAGCAGTCCTTGGATGAGGATGAAATCAATTGTCAATAGAAAGAGCATGACCAGATGGCGTCCTCCCATGGCATCGAGGCCGATATTGCTCACCTGAACACCGTAAATCTCGGACCAATCCAAGAGTGAGCGGAATAGCAGGTCGACACCGAGGAGCAACCAATCGGCAAAGCCGGCACCCACCGGTACGGAGAAGAGGCCGAACAATGCATCGCTGGAACGCAACAGGAGCGGGATGATGACAATCAATTGCAGGGCGGATAGCAAGGCGCTGAGTCTCAGATCAGGCAGTTCGTCAGGGTCTACATCCGACAATTTTCTTGCGATCGCCGTGCGCTGTTTCTCATTCGCCACCCAGGCCCGACCGACGGCGAGAACACCGAAGTAACCCATCCACAACAGAATCCAAGCGATCCGGGCATCGACCAAGAACGCCGAGATGTGAATCACGGCGAAGGCGGTGAGCAACATCACCTGTTGCGGCACAGGTGAGGTGACGCCCGTGCCAAAGACCCGTGAGAAACGGACGAGGCTTTGATCGATCAGACGCAGCACAGAGCGGCGGGGTCTCGTCGTGACGATAAAGGAAGGCACACTCACTTCGATGAAGGGACGCGTTTGAAGCGACATCCACATGAGGGAGAGAGCGGACCACCCGCCATGCCGGGCGCTTGGTGGGTTCTCCTCATGCTGTGCTCAGTCCTCGGGGTTGCGACCTGGTGGGCGCGACATTTCTCCGAACGCGATGAGTTGGTCAAGCTCTTCGCTTTCAGCGGCATCGCCTGCATGCTCTCCTTGCTCGGTTGGACGCTGACCATGGACATCTGAGGGACAGAAGATGGAAGAGTTGCAAGGTGCCTATCCTGTTCGTCTCCCCGTCTGGTGGGGCTGGCGAGGTGCGGCTGGACCCCATCCCGAACTCGAGGGTGTAACCGGTCGCTTTGTGATGATTCGCCACGTCAAAAAATTCGGTCGATTCGAGGGACTGCTATCCCGCGTGCTCCGTGCGCCAAAGGAGTTACGTCGCCCATTGGACGACATGAATAGCCTGTTGTGGGAGTTGTGCGATGGACACCGCTCCTTCGAGGAGATCACAGTCTTGCTCGACGAGACCTTTCACGAGCGCATCTCCCCGGTGGGTGAACGGACCGCTGCAGCGTTGACCCGTCTCAATCAACTCGGCCTGATCGGATTGTCCAAGCATCCCTTCGAGGGTGAGTGGCCACTCGGTCCTGGCGTAGACCCGAGCGGCGAATTGGACCCTCCGGCGGACAAACTTGGCCTGGAATGGTGATCAAAGCGCCGCATTGCACTGTGGACAGTGCGTATGGTCGCCGATCGCTTCGGTGGCGGCGAACCCGCTGCAGGATGGACATTGCCACCAGGCAATTTCAGAGGTCAGGGCGATACCCGAGACCATGCAGTTGAAGACCGGCAATCCGGGGTCTGCAGACACCGCTTCTTGCGATGTATCCACCACCGGTTCAACGGTTGGTTCCGCGACAGGTTCAGCGGCCGCCTCTACCACTGGAGTGGCCTCGGCGACGCCAAGTGAATCGAAGGCATTTGTCAAGACCGGTGCGGGTTGGCCTCTCAGTTCAGCAATCTGTTCAGCGGACCACCCGGAGGCGACCAGTTGTTCATCGGAATATTCGGCAGGAGTGGCCTCGGCTGCCACAGCCGGCATCGGACCGGGTGCACCGGGCATCGGGCCCGGAGGCGCGGCTTGAGCAACGGCTGCGACGGGTGCAGCGGCTTGGACAGGAACGATCGGTGCGACTGGGACGGCCCGTGCGACAGGAACGGCAGCAACGGCCGGAGGACCTTGGATGACCGGTGTGCCGACGGGTGCAGCACCCGGCGTCTGAATCTCAGGCTCATCATCCTCTTCCTCATCGATCTCATCGAGTGTTCTGCGTCGACGGAGAATCAGCGTTGTCATGGCGACGAAGAAGAGGAGGAATCCAACCGCGGCACCCGCAGCGATGGCGTTCGTACTCAATGACCCGGTGAGGGAGAGGCCGGACTCGGGGGGCGCGGTCTCCGTCTTCAGGTGGACCGGCCCGCTGACCCAGATCTCTTCGCCCGTGTCATCGACCAAGGTGAATGTGAATGTGCGTGCGAGATCGCTCGGCTCGAGGGTGACGTCACACTCGATCGTCCCCGTCTCCGGCGGTGCGGGACTGGACGCGGGCAGGAGCAACACCACCTCTCCCTCCTGAGAGTGGGGGCGGCAGTCCAAGGTCGTCCCTTCAGGCACGGTGCTGCCGAGCGTCACGGTGATCGGCATGGTCGAATCGGTTGTGACGTTGATTTGGAATGCGTGCGGTTGGCTGCGGGGCATTCGTTGGTCGGCATCGAGATTCCAAGAGACGGAGAGATCCCGCTTCTGGTCGACATCAATTCGCATCGAAGTCGAGGTCGTGACCAGCGAATCCTGAGGCGTCACGCGTCCGCCCTCAACCTCGATGGTTAGGGTGACGCTCTCGCCGAGTGGGAAGGAGTCGTAGGTTTCGAAGGAGATGAACAACTCCTCGGAACCGCCAGCGGCCATCGGGAAGTCAACCCAGCCGTTCAGTTGGCCCGCACCACGGTCCGAATGCATCTGGATGAATAGACCGGCCCGGTTCGAATCCACCGTCACGCGGGCCCGCATGCTGCTGTCGTAGGTATTGCCCTCATTGCTGAGAATCACAATCCAGGCCGTTGATTGTTCCAACCAGACCGAGGTTTCGTCCGACTCGAATGCCGTGATATGGGGGATGGCGATCATTTTCGTACGCACTTCCCAGGGCATTTCGGCATCCTCGGGCGTGGAATCGATGCCCTCCATCGGGCGAGCTGTGAATTTGAGTTCGAAGACCTGGCCGGGCTCCGCACTGCCGGGTGGCTCCACCCAGAGGGTGCCCAATGCGACACTATTGCCATCGATCACCGTCGACAGGCTGAGCGGTCCGCTGATCGTCGCGCTATTGATCTCAACCCACCAATTCCAATCATCATCGACATCGAGATCGAAGATGACATTCTCGGCACCATTTCCAAGGTTCTCAACCTCAAATGGCATGCCGGTGGCAATCCCGGGGACGATGTCGACCTCCGGCGTATCCATGGTCAGGGTGATGTCGTGCAATTGACGCACACGAATACCGACGAAGGAGGATTCCGTGGCCGACATGCCAGAGGCGGTGGATATGGCGTGCGGCGTGATGATCGGACCGGGGTCATTGGCCACGGCCGATTCTGGAGCGGTGAAGGAGACGAGCACCCGCGCCGTACCGCCCGGTGCGATGACCACATTGGAGGAACTGGGAAGACCGACCGTCCAACCGAACACGCCAGAGGTGTCAAAGGAGAAGGTGTAGGTATCCTGCTGGGTCGCATTATTCCAAATCGTGAATGGCACTGTGATCGATTCACCCGGCGAGATCCACCAGCCCCCACTCGGCACATCGGCCGCATCGATGCCGACATGACCGATCGAAATCATCGAGGCAGACACATTGGCCCGCATGGTCGCGGATTTGCTCGGATCGGCCTGACTCACGGCAGTGAAGGCGGAATTTGCCCGCATGCCCGGCTGTGCATCGGCCGGTAGGTTGGCGGTAATCTCGATGATTTCCGTGCCGCCCTGAGGCACCGTCACGGTGGTCGGCTGGTCCCACTTCAGGCCGAATGTCCAACCATTCTGCCCCAATACCTGCGCGGAAGACAGGGCGAATGAGTCCTGACCATCACCCGCATTGATGAGCGTAATCTGGAAGTCACAAGCATTGCCCGGCGCACAGAAGAGACCCGGGTCCTGTTCCAACCAATCCGGCTGATAATCGGGGTCGACGATGAAATTCGTTGTGGCGGTTGAGTAGACGGTCGCTTCTGTGCTCTGTACCCTCACATCGATGTCGGTGGAACCGAGCGGTGAACCTGAGGCTGGTTGGACGAGGAATTTGACATTGCGCGTTTCGCCCTTGTCGAGGTCAATCCGTTGGCCGTTCTGAATTTGAGAACCCGACATGTGCTGGAATCGATGGTTCCAACCCGCGGGTAGGTTGGGCACACTGAGTTCGACCGAATCGGCGAGATTCCCATCATTGGTCAGGCTCAGGGTGGTCTCTGCCCATTCACCTGCCCGTGCGTGTCCACTCGTCCCCGCATTGGTCGACAGGCTGAATTCCTCCGCCCGCGCCTTCTGGTCATAGAACAGAACGATGTCTTCGAACCAATAACCGATGGACGTTCCGCCACTATTCGAGACGAAATTAATTCGGAATTTGAATTGGCTATTCATCGCTGTGGGAGGGATGCTCCACCATGGCACGGCACGGCCATCGACGCCATTCACTGTGATCAGCCAATTGCTGCCTGTACTGAAATCGGTGTCGACACTCTCTGTGATCATATTGGAGATTCGCTGCCAGCCGCTGCCACCCCATACATCGACGTAGAACCCATCGGAAGCGAGGGCCTCCCCGGTGTAGAAGAAGCCGATACCGAAGCCATTGTTCGGTGAGGGGTGCGCATCGGAGGTGTCGAACGTCGCACTCTCAAGTGAGGTATCCCAGTTGTTGCCATAATTCGACGTAGAGGTCGCTCCACCGACATGGAAGGAGCTCGTGCCACTCAATGAGGCTTCATCGTTGACGAACCAATTGCTGCCGAGGCTCCAACCCGTACCCACCTCGGCCTGATCGTAGAAGTTGCCAATCGTTAGACTGCGCGTCCCCTCATCGTTACCCGAGTTTGCATCCCCGGACAAGTGGGTCGTCACTCGAATCGTGTGGTTGCCAGAATAGTCAGGGTGCCAGGTGGTCGAGACGGTCGTCGTGGTTCCCGGCGCCAAGGACGGCACGTTGCCAGTAAAGGCATGGATGATGAAATCGTCATACTCGTCGTGAATCACTTCGATGTCGACGGCGAAACCTTGGGCCGCTGTGTCGCCGACGTTTTCGATGGTGGCCTCGATCCGCTGCTCGACACCGATCATGCCATCGATGATCCATAGATTCGAGGGCCGATTCATGCCGGTCGAAGATGGATCCTGACTGGAAAGTGCGGCGTGACTGGTATGATTTGCAGTGGTCGTGTAGTAGATCGTCGCAGCTGTCGGCATGACATCCGGGCCGGCTCGACCCTGCGTGGCTTGGGTGGTAGGAGCGAGGGAGATGAGCATCAGCAAAGCCAGCAAGACCGCGAGCCGAACGGGAGGAGAGGTCCGAGAGAAACGCATGCGCTCGCCCACACACCTCTATCGTGGATTCATCAAGATGCCGGTCTAAAGACCGGGGTCATCTGAATCATCTGCATCGACGAGTGCCGCATTGCGAATCCGCTCATCCCGCTTCTCTTTGGCCTGTCCTGCAATGAAGGCGGTGAGTGGAATCACCAGGGCCAAACCGAAGCAACCGATCAGCGCTGCAACAGACCATAGCAACTCGGTGACGGGATTCACTGTAAACGGCTCAACCAGATTCAACTCGTGCATTGCACTCTCGACCTTTGGCGTGAATTCATCCGGGTGAATCTCGTCTTGGCTCGTCAGGGTGATCGTCCACACCTTGGTGGCATTGGAAGGAGCGATCAAAGCCTCGGCCTTGTCCTCAGCCTCGGCTTGGGAATCGGCGAAGAGACTGCCCAAGCCGCCGAGCGGTAATTCAGCATCGACAATGCTCCTGAATGTCGCCGTTCCTGATGCTGAAATTTCGAATGTATGCCTGTCGTCTTTGGAACAGACATTGTACGCTTCGTCATCATCATCCTTGGGTTGGGTACAACTGAACTGATCCGCATCCTCCTCGCCCAACATCGGATGGTGGTAGAAGGTCCCACTGGACACCGAGACTGTGAGAATATCACCCGCTTCGACATTCTCGATGCTGACATTCAACCAGGTCGTGGCGCGGGTCGTTGAGAACGTCCAAGTCTGTGTGAGATTGTCATCCCCAAGACCCTGATCGACGACGCTATGATCGACTGTATCATTGGATGTATGGTAGAGGTAATAGGAAGAATCGATGGTCGCTGCGTAGACCGCATAGGACAGAATCAGAATGAGGGTCAGGCCAAGACCGATCATGGTGCGAAGCATGTTCGGGTTCTGCGCCAGCGCCTTCCTCATCGGGACGGCCGACCGACCAGACCCGCTTGAATATTGGCTACCCTCAACGCCTCTGTGATTCCCACCGTAGGTGGGCGGTCAATGCTATATACGGGAGGTTTGTCGGCGGACTGCTCAGGTGGCTTGCATGACCACGTTCTACGACATTCCCGCCGACCTCCTCATCCCGGTCCTCGCCGACCGGCTCGAGAAGAACGATGCAATCCACCAGCCAGAGTGGGCTGGATTCGTCAAGACCGGCGTCCACAAGGAGCGTCCTCCCGAGCAGACAAACTGGTGGTTCCTGAGAAACGCTGCCATCCTCCGCAAGGTCGGCCGCATGGGCCCGATTGGCGTCAACCATCTCGCCCAGGCCTTCGGCGGCCCCAAAGACCGCGGCGCAGCACCGACGCGCGCCGCCGCCGGCAGCCGCCACATCATCCGCACCGCACTCCAACAACTCGATGATGCAGGCCTCGTGACCAGCCGCCTCAATGCGGCCGGCACGATCAACATGGGCCGCATCCTGACCACAGAGGGACACAAGATCCTCGATGCGGTCGCCCACGAGGTGCGTCCCCAGGCCGAGGCAGCATTCCCTGGCCTGTCCAAGTATTGAATCGGAGGGAATTGAAATGGCACGTCACAAGCCCTACGCGAAGAAGAAGCGTCTCTCCAAGGTGACGAATCAGAATCGCCGTGTGCCTGTCTGGGTCATGATGCGGACCAACCGCAAGACCACCAATCACCCCAAGCGTCACCACTGGCGTCGCAGCAAGTTGCAGCGCTGAAACAGGAGGCATCAATCTATGACAGAAACCAAGGAAATGGTCGTCCCCCTCCGCGCCGCATGGGCGGTACCCCGCACCCAACGCGCTGCGCGTGCAATCAAGGAGATTCGCAAGCACGTCGCCCGTCACATGAAGGTCACGGAAGACGAAGAATTGTGGATTGACGAGGCCGTCAACCACGCCATCTGGGCCCGCGGCATTCAGAAGCCGCCCCGCAAGATTCGCCTCGTCGTCACCCGAGAGGAAGGCTTCCCAATCGAAGTCAAGCTGGTGGAGGAGTGATTCACATGGGCAACATTCGACCTTCATTCATCAAGATCCGCGCCATCCGACTCTGCGAAGAGTACCCGGACATGTTCAACGCCGACTTCGACCACAACAAGGCGCTCGTCAACGAGTACACCGACGTCGACAGCAAGCGCATGCGCAACTGGATCGCCGGTTACGTCACCACCTACATGCAGCGCCGCAAGGACTGAGCCACATGACCTCCATCGAGGTCGAACAATCCGGCGACATCGGCACCGTTCGCGCTGCTGCGCGCCAAACGCTGCTCGATTTCACTCAGCATCTCAAAGAGAATGGCTTCCTGAAGTACTCCTATCCGATGCCCGATCAGGAGCGCGGTGAGGGCTGGATGATTTTCCTCTACTCTGTCTTATCGACTGAACTCATCGACTCCTTCGGAGCGTGAGAGATTGGGAACGAACACCGCCATCCCACAGCCCTCCTTCCCCTGCGAACTGGTCGTGGTCCTCGTCAACCCTCAGATCGAGGGAAACATCGGCGCCGTCGCCCGCGTGATGCGCAACTTCGGCATCTCGGAGCTCCGCCTTCTCCACTTCGAAGGTGAATTCTCAGATGAGATTCGAAACCGTGCCAAACACGCTCAATCCGTTTTGGATGATTGTCAGGTTTTCAACAACTGGGAAGATTGCTTTGCGGATGTATCTCTGGTGATCGGTACATCCGGCAAGAGAGAGATCGGCGATAAGGTCCAGTTCAGACACTTTCTATTGCCTGCAGAACTGGGTGAACGACTGTCATCCGTCACGGGAAGGGTGGCCATCGTCTTCGGCCCCGAAGGCATGGGGTTATCCCAATCAGAATTGCATGATTGCGACCTGCTGCTCACCATCCCGACCTGGGAAGGATATCCAATCTTGAATTTGAGCCACACCGTCGCTATCGTCTGCTACGAATGGTTCCAGACCCTGCTCCCGCAGGTTGGCTCGGTCAGATCCCTGCCCAAGACGGTGCACACCAAGCGGCTCCTCAATCCTGACCTCAAGCAGCAAATCAAGCGGCGTGCGGATGAAATCGCGGAAGCCTCCAACAAGCGTGAGGATCAGATGGCATCCGCGGCTGCAACATTGTCCAGAGTCATTCTCCGCGGCATGCCAACCGATGACGAGGCCCACCAACTCCTCGGCTTGCTTGACACGGCGACCAAGGCCCTGAATCAGGAAGATTAGGCCCGCCAGGTCGCCCATGATTTGGGCGTCTCTCGCAGATGTACTGCTGTGAGTTTCAATTGATTGCCATAGGCTGTCTTGATGTGAGGTTCAATTTGTTCGAAGGCCCACTTGGCGAGATTCTCCGCGGTCGGAATGAAATCAACGACCACCGTTCGATGTTTGGGCCCCATCATCGCGAGGGCCGTGCGCGCGTCATCATCGCCGTCGTAGACGATGAAGGCATGATCGACCACGTCGTGGATGTGTTCGGAAAGAATCGCAGAGACGTCGCTGAAATCGATCAGCATCCCTTCATCGGAGACGCCGCTCTCAGTGACGACATCGCCCTCAATCTCCGCTTCCCAGCGATAGCGATGGCCATGCAGATGCCTACACTTGCTTTTGTGATTGGGAACGCGATGTCCCGTATCGGTCTCGACCCAGCGGCGTATGCTCGTTGTCATGCGTTCAACTCCAGCGCGTTCTGTAATACTGTGTCCCAATCATCGACATACTCGATGGGATCGACTCGACCGATTGCGTGGAAGGCCAAGATGCGTTCGATATCTGCGCCACTCTTTCCTGATGCTCTACCTTCTGAGTCTGGATTGTAGGATGTGTTGGTGTTCCTCAACACCGTATCGAAATCGAGTTTCAACTGCCTTGTGGCATGAAGTGTATCGAGGAGAATCGTTTTCTTGTTTCCATCGATGTAAGGCAAATGGAAATCAACACGTTCACTGTCCCAGTTACCGATCTTGAAAGCATCCGATAGAGACGCATAGAATTCCGGGCGACAGTCCGGATAGATGGCATGGTCGCCACTGTGGACGCCCAACGCGATCTTGACGTCGCAATCCTCCTCGAGTGCAACACTCAGCGCATATCCGTAGAGAATCGAAGCGAAGATGGCATTGCGGTTCGGCACCACGGTCTGCTTCATCTGCTCCTCTTCGTAATGGCCTTCGGGGATATCGAATCCTTCGGTCGTGAGTGCCGAATGAAAGACGCTCATGGCTGAACTGAGATCGATGATTCGATGTTCAATCAGGATGCCCATCGAAGCAAGATATTGGATGTTCATCTCCGCTCTTTCCAGTTCGATGTTGTGCTTCTGTCCGTACTCAAAAGATAGGCAATCGACGGCGTATCCATCCGCGAGCAGACGAATGAGGAGACCGGTGGAATCCATACCACCTGAAAGGGCCATGATCGCGCGCATCAGAGCACCCCCATCCATTTGTGGGTCTGGAGGCTGAGCCTCCAGTCCGCATTGTCCTTGACGAGCTGTTCGACGACCTGGAAGCTGTCCCCATTCCACTCGATGGATTCATTCTCCATGTAGCAGGGCTGAATGAAATGATGTTCGAATCCTTCTTTGAGTTCGTTATACATCTCAAGTTCTTGACCGACGTAGACGACCTTGAGTTCGTGACCGGTTCGCTGCTTGATGGCCACGCTGGGATACATCTGGTCCTTGGGGGAGACGCAGATCCAATCGATGATGGGATCGACTGGAATCGTACCATTCGTCTCGATGGACAGCGTGTATCCATCCTCTTTGAGGATGGTTCCGATCGTTGAGAGATCCTGCATGGCCGGCTCGCCGCCGGTGAAGATGATTCTCTTACAGTCATACTGACCGATGTCCATCAGTACTGCATCTAGAGTCATTTCTTCGTAGGTGAGGAAATCGGTGTCGCACCATTCGCAGCGGAGATTGCAGTTGCCGAAGCGAACGAAGACGTGAGGGATGCCGGCGTGGAATCCTTCACCCTGGACCGAGTGGAAGATTTCGACGATCGGATAGGTGATGGTCACAGTTCTCGGCTCCGAATGAGTTGCATGAGTTCAGTTCGAGCTTCGGCTTTCTCGAAGAAGACGCCGCGCATCGCACTCGTCGTCATGATGGCGTTCTGTTTGGCGACGCCTCGGCATTGCATGCAGCCGTGCGCGGCCTCGATGATGACAGCACATCCCAATGGTTGCAAGTGCGATTCCAAATCATCCGCCACACCCTTGGTGATGCGCTCTTGATTCTGCAGGCGGCGTGCGTGCATGTCGACGATGCGTGCGAGCTTGCTGATGCCGACGATGCGCTCGGTGGGGATGTAAGCGACATGTGCGCGTCCCTTGAAGGGCTGGAGGTGGTGCTCGCAGGTGCTGTGGAATTCGATGTCTCTGAGGAGGACGATGCCGTCGTAACCCTCGCTGTTGAAGGTGGAGGCCAGCACCTCTTCTGATGATTGGTGGTAGCCAGCGAAGATCTCGTCGAATGAATTGATGACTCTGGTGGGTGTATTCTTCAGACCTTCTCTGCTGGAATCATCTTCCAGGTAGGTGAGAAGGGTCTGAACCGCATCTTCTGCTTCTGTTCTGGAGACCATTCACTCACTCTCCAATCGGCCGTGTCTCAAATCGATCGCATCCAACTGATCGAGCATCTTTCGACATGCGGTGCGGATCGCATCGGCGACGGAGACGAATTTCCCGGCGTCGCCGACGTGTGTTTTGATGTCGTCCAGCAATTGCTGCGGCATGTCTAGACTGACCTTGGGCATGCTTTGGCCTGATGCCTTTGGCATATCAAGGTATTCGTATGGTAATACTCAGCGATTACGAGAGGGATTCGACGAGGTCCTCTCGGTTGAATTGCTTGGAGGCCCAATAGATGGCGCCGATGGCGTACAGCAGGCTTGTCGTCACCCACGTGATGATGTGGATGGGGTCGTGGATGTCCAGAATGGCCTCGCGCATGGCCAAGGTGATGTTGAACACGGGCATGGCGAACCACCAGGTTTCGATGCCCTGCAGGTTGACGAATTGTGCAAACATGGTCGGCCCGATGAAGATGAGGATCATCGGTCCGAGAATGCTGCCCGCCTCCTTGACGCTGTGTGCGCGGACAGCCACAGCCAGTTCGATGGCGACGACGAAGACGGCGAACAGGATGACGCTGAGCAACAGCAGGGCGATTCCCGTGTTGGAAATGGTGGGGGCATCGAGGATGCCCTGCGTCAGGTAGGAGAGCGCGAATAGCAGTCCTGCCATTTGGCCGAGCACGCTGACACTGGCGACCACAGCCACAGCGAGCCATTTGCCTGTGAGAAGGTCGACGCGGGCGACAGGGGTGCACAGGAGCGCTTCCATGGTGCCGCGCTCGCGCTCGCCCGCGGTCAGGTCGATGGCGGGTTGGATGGCGGCTGTCGCCGTCCATAGAGCGACGACGAGCGGGATGAACATCGCCAGGCCCATGGCGGCGAGTTCTCCGCCACTGGCAAGATCGGCCGCCTCTTGGTCGCCATCCCAATGAATCGGGTCAAAGGCTTCTTGATTGCTGAGATTGTTGTGGGCCAATGTGGCGTTGATGACCTCCTCTTCCCATTGTAGGATGGCCTCCAAGGTGCGATCTTTTGCCTCTCGGGATAATTCGTTGGTGGAGTAGGATAGGATCGCGTAATCGTAGGATTCTGTCGCATTCGTATCTGTCTCTCTCAATCTGAGAATGGCGTGCAGGGTGCCGTCGTTCACCCCTTCTTTCAATCGGGTTGCATCGAGTGTATTGTTGGAGAGTGTTCCAGTTTCGACGAGTTCGGTCTCGATGAAGATGAGATGTCTACCCTCGAGATGGGGTTGGAGGCCATCCGGGATGCCTCCTTGGACCTCGACGGTGAGTTCGTAGTTGGAGATCTCTGCCTGTTCTCCTTTGAGGAAGAGTGGTAGTGCGATGAAGATGACTGGGAAGATGAGAATCGGGACGAGGATCATCGCAAGGACCGTGCGCCAGTCGCGCACGAAGTCTATCAATTCCTTTCGCGCGACCTCGAGCACGCGCTTGATGCGCAAACCATCAGTCATTGGGGCCACCTCCGCGAGTTAGGAGACGACGCCATGCGCCGGCAACCTTCCCTTCCGGGTCGGGCGTTGAGGTGCGGGCGATGTCCTCGGTGAGGGCGATGTATGCGTCTTCGAGTGTGTCGGTGTCTGTGTCGGTGAGCAGGTCTTCGGGTGTGCCGTTGGCTCGAACCGTGCCGTTGTGGATGATGACGATGCGATCGCAGACGTTGTGTGCCTCGGCGAGATTGTGTGTGCTGTAGATCACCGTGCCGCCATCGTCGCCGAGCTTTCGGACGAGTTTCCTCACCATGCGGGCACTCGTCACATCGAGCCCACCCGTTGGCTCGTCGAGCAACAGGATGCGCGGCCCGTGGGCGAGTGCGCGCAGGAGGGCAGTCTTTTGGCGCATGCCTCGGCTGAATCCTCGGGTTGATCTGTGTAAATCCTCATCGAAGTTCAGAAGTTTTGCGAAGCGTTCGGTTCGCGTCCATGCCATGTCATCATCGATGCCGTTCAAGCGGCTGTGGTAGCGGATGTTTTCCCAGGCTGTGAGTCGTGCATAGAGTCCTGTTGCCTCGGGGACGACGCCGACATGTTCCCGCATGCGATGAATGTCGATGCGCTCATCGTCAAGATGTCCTTCTACCGCGCCTACTGTGGGGTGATAGAGTCCGCAGAGCAGGCGTAGCAGGGTTGTTTTGCCTGCACCATTACCGCCGACCAGTCCGACAACTTCGCCGGCGTGAAAGTTGACGGTGACATCGTCGAGCGCCGTGACATCGCCAAATTCCTTGGTCACCGAAGTGACCGAGAGGAGTGGCTCAGCGGGATGATTCGACGGCGCCATCAAGGCCCGGGTGTGCCTCATCCAACTTCATGCCTCGCACGAGCAGGTCGCGGAGGTGTTCCTGTGCTTCCATGCGGGAGATGCCGAGATCGACCATGTTCGACAGGGTGGATAGGCCGCCTTGAATGGCCCCTCCATCGAGGAATGCATCGTTGGAAATTGTGCCTTCGCTTCGCAGGTTTTCGAGGGTCGATTCGATGAAGTTGATCTCGCCGCGGAGGGTCACAGAATCGATGAGTGGCAGGGCGATGAGTCGCTCGACACAGGTGCGCATGATTCGTTCGCCCGACTGTCTGGTTATGACCGTTCGGGTGGGCCCTGTTTCACCGTTCGAGCAGTTCGACGAGGACGCCCCCTGTCGACTTGGGATGGACGAATGCAATCTTGCTGCCGTGTGCCCCGTCGACCGGGTGTTCGTGAATGAGTTGGATGCCTGCCGCCTTCAGTCGGTCGAGCAGGGTCTGGAGGTCATCGACTCGGAATGCCACCTGTTGGACGCCGGGGCTTTGGCTTGCGAGGAAGCGTCCGATGGGAGTATCCTCACCCAAGGGTTCGAGAAGCTCGATGCGGGTCGGTTCCTCGGCCGGTGCTGTGTCGAAGAAACGCAGTTTGACGCCTTGGTCCTGGTTGACTTCATCCTCTCCTTCGAGCAGGCCGAGTAGGCGCCAGAAGGCAGAACCCGCCTCGAGGTCGGGCACGGCGATGCCGATGTGATCGAGTCGAATGTTCATGTGTTCACCTCAGAATCCAGATGGTGCCATCCACGTGCCGAATTCGGTCTTCATGGCATTCATGATTTCACCGACGCTATGCTCGGCCTTGACCGCTGCGAGAATGAGCGGGAAGAGGTTGACATCTGTCGCACAGGCGGCGGTGAGCGCTTCGAGGGTTTGATTCTCGGTTCTCGAGGTTCGGAGGTCTTCCAATTTGGCGCATTGGTGCTCGGCGATGCTGATGTCGATCTGCTGTCCTTCGTCCTCGATGGATTCTTCCATGCGCGCATGATTGACGCCGATGACCTTGCGGTCGAGTGATTCTACATCTTGGGTCTGCTTCCAGGCCGATTCGTGGATGGCCCGTTGTTGGAATCCGGTTTTGAGGGCGGCGAGGGCGCCGCCCATCCCGTCGATCTCTTGGATGAGGGCCAGAGCACCCGCCTCGATGTCGTCGGTCAACTTCTCGACATGGTAGGACCCGGCGAGCGGGTCGACCACGTCGGCCACCCCGGTCTCCTCGGCGAGAATTTGCTGGGTCCTCAGGGCGATGGTCGCGCTGCCGTCGGTCGGAAGACCGAGGGCCTCGTCGTAAGAATTGGTGTGCAGTGATTGGGTACCGCCGAGCACAGCCGACATGGCCTGGTAGGCGACGCGGGCGACATTGTTGAGCGGCTGTTGGGCGGTCAGTGTCACGCCTGCGGTCTGGGTATGGAAGCGCAGCATCGCCGATCTCGGGTCCTGCGCATCGTATCGTTCGGTCATCAATCGGTACCACAGGCGCCGGGCGGCGCGGAACTTTGCCGCCTCCTCGAAGAAGTCGTTATGACAACCGAAAAAGAAGGAAAGTCTGGGTGCGAAATCATCGACCTTGAGTCCAGCAGCGAGGGCCGCATCGACATATGCGAGCGCATTCGACAGGGTGAAGGCGACCTCTTCGACGGCGGTCGATCCCGCCTCCCGAATGTGATAACCGGAGATGCTGATCGTATTCCACAACGGATGATGTTGGTTGCAGTGTGCCATCAAATCGGTGATGAGTCGCACGCTGGCCTCGGGCGGAAATACGTGTGTGCCGCGCGCGATGTATTCCTTGAGGATGTCATTCTGTACCGTGCCGCGCAAAGCGGTCGTGTCGACGCCCTGTTCCTCTGCCACGGCGACGTAGAGGGCGAGCAGGATGATGGCTGGGCTGTTGATCGTCATCGAGGTACTGACCTCATCGAGACGGATGCCATCGAAGAGCGCCCGCATGTCGACGATGGAATCGATGGCGACGCCGACCCGTCCGACCTCGCCTTGGCTCATGGGATCGTCGCTATCCATGCCGAGTTGAGTCGGCAGGTCGAAGGCGACGGAAAGCCCGCTCTGTCCGCGTGCGAGCAGGGTTCGGAATCGAGTATTCGTCTCTTCTGCACTGCTAAATCCCGCATATTGTCGCATCGTCCACAAGCGGCTGCGATACATCGTCGAATGCACGCCGCGCGTGTACGGGGCCTCGCCGGCTTGTTCAGGCTCGACCTCGACGTCTTCCGCCATCGGCATCTCGGCGATGGGAAGACCACCCAGGGTCTCGAACTCATCCTTCCGAAGCCGCATATTGGCACCTCCTCACAAAGGGGTGTCGGGGCCTGAACCCCTTCAATCGTTCCGTTCAGTCGTGGTGGCCACCGGGGCCGTGCACATGTCCGTGGGCCAATTCCTCTTCGGAAGCGGCGCGGACCTCCATGACCTCACACTCGAAGTGCAGGGTTTTGCCGGCCATCGGGTGGTTGAAATCGCATTTGACCGTGGTCTCTGTGATGGCAACGATGCGGAATGGTCCCGCATCGCTCATCAGCTGACTGCCGAGTTCGAGCGGCATATCTTCGGGAAACATCTCTCGAGGAACATCCTGAATCGCTTCATCGGTCAGTTCGCCATAGGCATCTGCTGGCTCGAGTGTGAATTCTTTCTTGTCACCGACAGCGGCACCCATCAGGGCTGCTTCGAAGCCGGGAATCATGCCTTTGTGCCCGACGAGGAAGGTGATCGGGTCACCCTCTCTGCTGGAGTCGAACTCCTCGTCCGAGTCGGGGAAGGTTCCGGTATAGTGCACGCTTGCGACGGTGTCGTTTTCGATGGTTGTCATGGGGGTTCACCTACGGGTGGTCAATGAGTCGATGAGTTTGATGATTCGCTTGGCGCAATTCTCGGAAATCAGGCCCTCCTCGATCTTCTCAGCGAGGAATGCTTTGGCTTCGGGGATGCCCTGTCGCTCGCCCTTTGCCCAGGTTTGTCCGAGGACGTTTGAGCGGTGTTCTTCGGCGATATCCTCGGCTTCGAGAATCTTGCGAACGTCGTACTTGAATTCCATGTACTTGCCGCGGTGGAGCTTGAGGGTGCGCTTGGCTGGGCCTTGCGGCTTGTTGCGCTTATTCCAGCGGCCACCTCGGCGTTGAGGTGCAGGTCGAGGGCCGCCGCCAGCCTTTTTCTTGAAGGGATTCGCGGGGTCCTTTTTGGCGCGCGCTTTGGCCGCTTCTGCATTCTTTGCCGCCACCTCGCGCGTGACCTTGTTTCGCGTTGCTTCGATGAGAGCCTTGGCGCGCTCATCGGTGCGCTTTGCAGCTTCGGCTTGACTCTTGGCGGTCTTCTTTCGCAGACCGACGCTTCGACCGGCCCTCGCCGGTGTTTGGGTGGAGGATTTTGGGGTTGGTGCGACGGTCTTCTTCTTTGCACTGGTCGGGGGTGAGGGTGGCTGTGCACCGCCGCCACTGGGAGGTGCTGGAGGTCCGCCTCTGGCCTTGGGTGCAGGAGTGGGTCGACCGGGTGCTGGACGTGCCTTTGGGGCGGGAGACGGTGAGCGGGCGGACTTCTTGAAGGGGTTCGATGGTTCCTGCCGCTTCGCCAAGTCGTTCTTGCCTCCGGCTGCGGCCTCATGCCGACCCATCATAAGGCTTCGGGGAGTCGAATCGTCAGGTCGATTCAGTGCCACAGTAATTCGGTCTCGTCGGTACGCAAATCCTGACGCACACCAGAGCCCTCGATGGGGGTTGCATCTCCCCAGAGAACCTGCAGTCGACCGAGGGTTGCAATCATACTACCATTGTCGATGCAGAGCGCCTTGACAGGCACATGCGATGAGCCTTCACGATCGCTTGCCATCTGACTGCACATGCCGCGCAGTCGCGTATTGCAAGCGACGCCACCACCGAGAAGAAGTTCCGATTTTCCAGCGTGGGCCATCGCCCGTTCGGCCACCTCCACACAAGCGGCGAAGGCGTGTTCTTGAAGCGACCAACAGACCGCTTCGAGCGGCTTTCCCTTCTCGACCAGATACAATGCTGCGCTCAAGAGTCCCGAAAATGCGAGATCCATGCCGTGCACTGCATAGGGAAGTTCCAGCCCTTCGAGGGAGGCATCGGGGTGTTCTGCCAGCCATTCCGCGGCCAATTCCTCAACGCGGGGGCCACCGGGAAAGGGGATGCCCTGAACGCGGGCAAATTTGTCCAACATATTGCCAATGCCGATGTCGAGCGTCTCACCGAGCACCCGATATCGTCCATCGAGTCGAGTGATCACCTGTGTATTGCCTCCACTGGCATAGAGCAGCACAGGGTCATCGCACTCGCAGCGTTCCCGTCCCACCTCGATGTGTGCGACGCAATGGTTGACGCCGATCAGAGGCACATCCCACTCGGTGGCGAGTGAACGGGCGACGCTGGCGCCGATGCGTAGACAGGGCCCGAGACCTGGGCCTTGAGAAAAGGAGACTGCGACGATATCCTCTTTGGTGAATGGTGCGGCTTCGAGCATTTCAGTCAGCAGTCGACCGGCATTCTGTGCGTGATGATCCGCGGCTTCACGTGGGTGAATGCCGCCTTCGAGCGGGCGCACAAAGGCAGAGGTCGAGGGCCCGGGAACACCCATACCATCGACATAGCCGAATGAAAAAGTGTGGGCGGTAGATTCGATGCCGAGCACGATGCCACCCGCATCGCGAGAACGGTTCGCCTCACAGGAGGGTGCACTCGACATGGTCGGCCGTGCGGGCGCACCCTTTCAAGCCTGATGACGCGTGGCGATACCATGCGAAGCGTACTGCTCGACGCAGGACCCGTGGCACACTTGGCGACGGGTGATGTCTTCACGCCACTCGCCGGTGCGGCAATGTCCAGCGATGACCTCATCGAGGAGGGGCTGGGTTTCGTCATCGAGAACGGTGTATTCACACGAATCGCACCCTCCGAGGACATTGAGGCAGAGTTTGGTCGTGCACAGGCTGTCTCGTTGAATCACCGGGCCATCGTGCCGGGCTTGGTCGATGGCCATACCCATCTGCTCTGGGGCGGAGATCGCTCCAATGAGATGCGCATGCGCCAGCAGGGACTCTCCTATGCTGAGATCGGAGCGCGGGGCGGTGGCATTCGGCATACTGTCATGTCAACCCGTGCGCTGTCTCAATCAGAATTGCTCACCCTCGGTCAACAACGATTGAAGGTGGCGCTGTGTTGTGGCACCACAGCACTCGAGGCAAAATCGGGCTATGGTTTGGACACGGAGACAGAACTCCGACTATTGCAAACGGCATCCGCACTAAACGCAGAATCTCACATCGACATCCATCACACTTGGTTGGGCGCTCATGATGCACCACCCGGTGGAGATCGTGCTGACTATGTCGAGGAATTGCTATCCGAACAATTGCCGGCTGTCATCGACCAAGGCATCGCTCAGTATGCTGATGTATTCTGCGAACCGGGTTGGTTCACTCTCGAAGAGACGGCTTCAATCTGTGAAGCTGCAAAACAGGCTGGCCTGAAGATCCGATTGCACGTTGATGAGTTTGCCGACGGTGGCGGGCTCGGGTTGGCTGCCGAACTCGGGGCCGTCACGGCAGATCATGCTGGATATTCTTCTTCCGACCAACGAGCGGCCGCGGCTGAGGCTGGAGCTCTCCAAGGATTCCTTCCGGGGACACCCTATGTTCTCGGCATGGATCATTGGCCGCCAGTACAGGAATGCATCGATGAGGGTTGGGCCTGGACCTTGGCGTCTGATTTCAATCCGAACTGTCAGAGTTTGTCTTTGCCGATGGTCGGTTCCTTTGTGACGCATCGGATGGGTGTGGATCCTCTGTCTGCGCTTGTGGCGTGTTCACGGAATTCTGGTGTTGGGCTGAAGCGGTCAGATGGTTTGGCGCATGGTGTGATCGTCGAGGGTGGCGTTGCGAATCTGAATGTGTTGAATGGTGTTGAGGTGGATGGCTGGTGCCAGACGCCGGGGGTTTCTCCGTTCGGGGCGACCATGATTGGTGGTGTCATGAATGAACATCAATAGTCATTACAGGAAGGTGAACAGCAACCTTTGTTTATTACCATCTTTACCGTTTAACCACAATGTGCATGTTGGCAGTTGATTTCGATCGCGGGTTGAATTCCCACGCTCGGTGAGGGCGGATAAGGTAGGTTATCGGCCCTACCTGTTTGGTTGTTGTTGGGTCGTAGGCCCGCAGTGATGCGTTTAGGATGTCTATCGGACCATTATGGGTGTAGATGGGGCTCTGAGGGTAGGCTCCCGGGCGTACGCATTTTGGATTTGCAATCTTGGTGGGGATTCGAAGCGAGATCGGGGTGTGTTGGCTGGGGGATGCCTTGGGCTGGGGTCTCGCCGCGCAAAGCGCGGCTCGTTGGAACTTCGCGACTCGCGGCTGTATCGATATGTATCGAACAGCGAGTCGTTGGTTCAAATCTGGCCGGGCCAGATTGTTGATGCTTGGTGGGCCCGGCCAGATTTGAACTGGCGATCTTCGCCATGTCAAGGCGACGTCATAACCCCTAGACCACGGGCCCTTATTTTGTTCGACTGTCGTGGCATATATGGATGATTCGATGGACCGCGGTGGAATTTTCACCCGATGATTTTCGAGATCCGTCCGGTGCAACCGTCCTGTGAGCAGCTGCCTGCAACACGCTTGCGGCCATTGGACATCGTGAAGTGCTCGACACCCTGGATGGGGCCGTAGGTCTTGCACTTGAGGCAGAAGCCCTCGTAATCCGCCATGATAACCAACCCGTTGACCGAGGGTCTGGATATGAACGATTCGATTCCTGTCTCAGGTTCGTATTGGTTGAACGTCTAATGACCGTTATAAAATAATAATTGTAATCATCATTTGGGCCTACTTCAAACTATCATTCATTGAAAACATATTCCACTCGCAATCTGCCAGCGCCCTTGCTCTTGACCCGGGTGATCTCGACGGTGGGAATGTGAGCCGTGCTCGGCACGTGTGTGCCGGCACAAGGGCAGACGTCGAGTTGACCGATGGAGATGGTCCTCCAGATGTCGATGTTCGGGGGCATGCGTTCCATATTGATGCGTACAAGTGGATCGTCGGTGAGGTCTTTTTGCGGTCGAAAATCCATCTTCACTTTGAGGTCGCTGGCAATGGTATCATTGACGATTTGTTGCAGGTGTTCCCTGTCGAAAACCTCTCGATTCTCGAAGAATAAATCGATGCGAGTTCGATCCGGTCCGATTTGATTGCCGACTGTATCTGCCCCCCATTCCTCATTGGCCAGGGCGCTGACTAGATGTTGTGCCGTGTGCATTTTGCACAATTGATTCCGCCATAATTGGTCGATCTCACAGGTCACATTTTGACCGGTTCGAAGATCGGTTAAATCACCCTCGATATGGTGTAGGACGAGGTCTTTTTTTCGTACATCATTGACAACCAAACTGCATGACTGCGTACGAATCATGCCTTTATCCGCTGGCTGTCCCCCACCCATAGGGTAGAAGCAGGTTTTGTCCAATTCAATGGCTTGATCATGGACCGCAGTCACGATCGCTGAGAATCCATCTGGGTTGAGTCCGGGGTGTTGTTCGAGATGGCCGAGTTCGGTCATGTCTTGTCCTCCAGGCCAAAGTCGATGTTCGACTCCTTCCAGTCGGTGACGGCTTCCTCATCGCCTTCGAAGTGCTCATCGGGGATATCTCCGGTGGGGTCCACACTGTAGAATCCAGGGTCTTTGGGCGCCTCTTCGACGCGTTCGCGAGATCGGGCAGGGGGTGGCTGTCGAGCCTCTACATCCTCCAATGCCAAGTGGAATTCTCCGCATTCAGGACAGCGTGGCGTTCCCTTCTTTGCCAACGCAGCGCAGGATGGACAGCAGGCGAGGTCATCGAAGGCCCGCAGGGGGTCTTCATCGGTCATTCTCTCGCCTCAATCATCGAGGAAAAGGGCGTCCCAATCGACGACGTATTCCTCGTCATCATCTTTTCGCTTGACGACGACCGCATCCTCGTCTTCATCGAATTCGGTAACGACACCATACCAGTCCCCATCCTCATCTTCGACGCCTACGCGCGTGCCGATTTCGATGCCGTCTCCTTCGTCGTCATCATCTTCGTCATCTGAGTCGTCATCATCTGAGGGGTCATCATCATTTGAGTCATCATCGTCTGAATCTTCGTCATCTGAGTCGTCGTCTGAACCTTCGTCATCTGAGTCGTCGTCTGAATCTTCGTCATCTGAGTCGTCGTCTGAATCTTCGTCATCTGAGTCGTCGTCTGAACCTTCGTCATCTGAGTCGTCGTCTGAACCTTCGTCATCATCGTCCGATGCATCTTCATCTGAATCCGACTCAGAATCGTTCTCATCATCGCGCTTCTGGCGACGGTGTTCGCTTCGCATCGCTTTGATCTGCATCTGTAGGTAGAAGATGCCACCCATGCCAGCCAAACCGAGTATCATGAAGAATATTCCATCCCAGTAGAATCCTGCAGGCATCGAATTTGATCCGTTCTCGCCCGCGAATGGTGTGAGTGAATTTTTGCAATTCGACTCTTGTATCGACTGATCACAGGGGTAGATGTCGCCTGGTGAGACGCTGACGTAAGCCCCATCTTCGTCCTGGTAGATGGCGTCGGTGGTGCCATCGAAGGCGACGGAACCACCGGACCCATCGACGAACAAGCCGAAGGCGTTCAACAGGAACGCGAGGATGAAAATTCCAACGCCGAGATAGAACACCGGGAAGATGTTCTCAAAGTGCTGCATCAGGAAGCGCTGCCATTCAGCCGGGCCCTCAGATTCATTATTTTCTTCGATTGTGTCGTTCACTTCTTCTGGATATTCAACACCATCTACGAATTCAATTAGGTCAATGTTTCCATCTTCATCCACGTCAAGTGCATCCATCAATTCATCGATTTTTTCTTCATTAAATATGTCGCTAAAGTATTTTTCAACCGTATCTCCAAATTCTGTGGCGGAAATTTTCCCATTATTATTGACGTCAAATTCATTAAAACTAGATTTGATATTATCATCAGATTCTCTAACCAAGTTTGATAATTGTTCAATTAATGACAACTCCCCATCATCAGAATCTTCCTCGGAGTCGTCTTCCTCTTCATCTTCAGAGTCGTCGTCATCCTCGTCATCATCCGAATCTTCCTCGTCGGAATCGTCGTCTTCGGACTCATCCTCGTCATCGGAGTCCTCCTCGTCGTCATCTGAGTCGCCGTCATCCTCGTCATCATCCGAGTCTTCCTCGTCGGAATCGTCGTCTTCGGAATCATCAGCCTCTTCCTCGGCCTCTTCTTCTTCGGGCTCAGGTTCGAGGACGATCTTCTCTGCAGGACGCGCCCAGGGCATGGAAAGTGCAGCGGCGAGTTCTGCGAAGGAGATCTGGCCGTCATCGTTGAGGTCGATCTGGGCGAGGAATCGATCCAGGTCTTGGTGCGGGAGGAAGGCGAGCTTTCGATCGAGCAGCGCATCTCGAATCTCATCAGATGACAGACAGTCGTCTCCATCAGTATCGACCTTGGAGAATAGATCGGTGATTGAGAGGCCCTCATCCTTCATCCAATCCGACAAAGCGGTCGTCAGGTCATCGAGGACGAAGTGGACGCCGCACTGATTGCAGGATTTTGAGTCGAGTGAGACCAGTGAACCACAGGAGCCGCACTCCCCCATCTCGTCTTCTGCAACACCCGTGAACGAGACATTGCAAGCCGAACAAGAGGTTGAATCAACCGGGATGACGGCACGACATGCACCGCACTCAGCCATCTCGGGATTGGAATCGCTGGAATCGTCTCCTTCCATGGTCAAGTGCACACCGGTTGGACGACCGCTCGTTTCTTGATATAATATTTCACTCCGGAGAGTTGTGAATGTACTCTCAATCGCAGATTGTCTCGTGAACCGCTCCGAATGGGCTAAGAGTCGCCGCAGTTCGCCGACTTTCGTTCACATGAGCGCAAGCGCAGCGGGTCAACTCGAACTGCCTCCGGCAGGGCGCGTATTCTCTGTGCTGGCGGAGGATCCTCGGGCCCCTCTGCACTGGTTGGCCATGGTCGAACATGAGTTGAGAGCGAGGATCGTTGTCTACAGTCGTCTTTCCCCCCAACGACTCGGTCAACATCTGCCGCTGGATTCGATCGAATTCAAGTGGTTGTCCGAGTCCATGGATCCGCATGCCCTGCCGCCTTCATTGGAACGCATTCATCACGCCATCAGCACTCGGATCGCGACCGAGGGGGGCATCGTCTGGTTGGATGGTGTCGAATACCTCATCCAAAGGCAGGGATTTGATGCATTCTTGGCCTTCACCCGCAGCATCGCCGATGAGATGAACGGCACTGAGTGGACGCTGATGCTGCCGTTCACCCCGCTCTCCCTCAATGGCACGGAAGTCGCCCATCTGCGACGGGAGGCAGTCCCCTTCGAAATCAAACTACAGGCACCTTTGCCCGACCTGGAAGAACCACTCGAGCATTCACCTACACCAGAACCCATCGAGGAGGAAGCCGCACCGGAAACCATCCCTGAAGGGCCTCGTGCGGGTGCATTGGTGATGCTTAGCACCATCGCACAAGCCGCGCTGAGCCCCGCCGTTCTCTCACGCAGGAAGGCGCAATGGGAAGAGATGGGCTTGGAGGTCAGTGAACTTGGCCATGCATTGACCCTGGATTCAGTTGCACGCCATGAGGTCTACATCAGGGTCGAGGAGAAGGTCCGTCGTGCCGTCGAGTGTGAACGCCGTATTCAGATGATCGAGATGCGCGGCCATAGTGTGGAAGCGGTCAAGATGCGTTTTCGCGTACTCCAGTTGACAGGTCTGACCAAGGTCGAAGAGAGGCTCGATGAGATTCTCGCCGGAGAACTCTGACCGGGTCAGATCAGGTCTGGAACCGCGGCGTGAAGTGCGTCGGTCAAATCCCCTGCCAACAATCGGTTCGCCAATCTCTGAATCTCATCCCCCATGACTCGATCTCCGGTCAATGGTGCGATGTCCTCTCGAACCAGTGCCACACAGGCTTTGACAGCCGGCCCAGGCGCGTTCTCGGCGTGTTCGAGGGCTTCGACACCGCAGATCAGTTCGCAGGCGATTACGCGGGCCAGGTGTTGGCTCTGCACCGTCAATTTGTGGCAGGCTGTTGCACCCATGCTGACGTGGTCCTCCTTGTTGTTTGAGACCGATACGTTCGACAGGGTTGCGGGGTTTCCTCCCACGTGCATCTCTGCGATGGAGGCAGCGGCCACGTACTGGACGATCATCAAGCCACTCTCGAGGCCGGAATCCTGCGCGAGGAAGGCGGGCAATCCACTCCAGTGCGGGTCGAGCAACTGATTGGTCCGCCGCTCTGAAATGACGCCAATCTCATGGCAGATTAGAGACATCTGATCCGCGGTCAATCCGAGAATTTGACCGTGGAAATTGCCGCCGCTGACGACTTCATGCGGTCCGGGCCGGGTCGGGTCGGGGAAGATGAGAGGGTTGTCTGTGGCACTGTTAAGTTCAGTGGAGAGCGTCGCTTTCAGTTCAGCCAATTTCTCGTGTGCTGGACCGTGGACCTGGGGTGCACATCGTAGAGAATAGGCGTCCTGCACCTTGTCACAATCCGCATGTGCTGCATTGATCTCTCCTCCATGGAGCAATCGGCGCAATCGTCTGGCCATGGCCCGTTGACCCGGTTGATTGCGCGCCTGATGCAATCGGTCGTCGAAAGGTTGGTGCGAGCCGTGTAGCGCCTCCACAGATGTGGCAAGCGCGGCATCCGCCGCGAGGAAGAGGCGTTCCAATTCGGCTGCACTTCTCCCGAGGTAGGCGCACATCTGGGTCGTGCCATTGATCAGACTGAGCCCTTCTTTGGCTTGCAAGGAGATGGCCTTGAGCCCCTCCTGTTTCAGCAAACCAGACATGGTGGTCAATCGCCAACCTTCGAAGTCACCCTGACGCTGATCTGTATTCGACCGGACGTATCCGTCACCTTCACCCATCAGCCCGAGTGCGAGATGGGCCAGGGGTGCGAGGTCACCAGATGCCCCAAGAGAGCCGATTCGGGGGATGCGGGGCGCGATGCCGGAATGCACGCAGTCGATGAGCAGGTCGATGACCTCGGCCCGAATCCCGCTGTGGCCCTTTGCCAGTGAATTTGCGCGGATGATCATCATCGCGAGCACATCCTCGGGATGCATGTCCTCTCCAAGTCCACAGGCATGGCTGCGGATGAGATTGGCCTGGAGTGCCTCGAGTTCTCCAGCGGGGATCGTCACATTGGACAGGGCACCAAAACCAGTATTGATGCCGTAAGCGACCTCATCCCTGTCGAGGATGCCGAGAACAGCCTCCCGTGCGAGGTCAACTTTGTATCGTGCAGAATCAGGAAATTGTGCCTTCTTGCTGCCTTTGCTGAGGGCGAGCACATCGTCGTGGCCCAAGGTCTGACCATCGATGGGTACAATGTCGGACATGAGAAATGACTCCGGCGTGATGATGGGCCCTTTGGCCCCTCCCATAAGAGCATATCAGAGGATAACTCCGATATTGGTAACCAGAATTCCGGGAACTGGAAATTAGGACCGGTGTCAATCGAACAGCCCGTCGATCAAGGCGTCATCCGCATGGTGAGGAAGGGTCACCTCAAGATCGGGTATTCGTTCCATAGCGGACCGAATTGCAAATTCAGCTCCTGAGTTACGGGCCCAAGCACGTCGGGCGATTCCGTTGTTCACATCCCAGTTCAACATGCTTTGCATACGCCGAGATGCGTCCTCGCTTCCGTCAAGCAGCAATCCGTACCCGCCGTTGATCGCCTCACCCCAGCCGACGCCCCCACCGTTGTGTAGGCTGACCCACGTGGCGCCTCGAAAACTGTCGCCGACGAAATTCTGAACCGCCATGTCGGCGGTGAACATCGAACCATCCCGAATGTTGGCCGTCTCTCGATAGGGAGAATCCGTGCCGCTGACATCGTGGTGGTCACGTCCGAGCACAACCGGCCCAGAGATGTCTCCCGCTTGGATGGCGTCGTTGAAGGCCTGGGCGATGTTGCGGCGGCCCGATTCGTCCGCATACAGGATGCGCGCTTGACTGCCGACGACCATTTCATTCTCGGCCGCTTGGCCGATCCATCGGACATTGTCGAGCATCTGCTGGCGAATCTCAGGAGAGCAGGTCTTCGCCATCTCTATCAGGACTTGGCCAGCGATTCGGTCCGTGGTGGCCAAGTCTGCAGGATCTCCAGAACAACACACCCAACGGAAGGGGCCGAATCCATAATCGAAACACATCGGGCCCATGATATCCTCAACATACGAGGGATAGCGGAAGGAACCGTCAGCATTGAGAATGTCTGCACCCGCGCGCGAGGCCTCGAGCAGGAAGGCATTGCCATAATCCCAGAAATGCATGCCACCGTCGACCATTCTGTGGATGGCTGCTGCATGTCGGACGAGAGATGTAGAGACGGCCGCTGTGAAAGATTCTGGGTCGTTTGCCATCAGTAATCTCCCCTCTTCAAAGGTGATACCAGCGGGGAAGTACCCCCCTTGATGCGGATTGTGTAGACTGGTCTGGTCACTGCCGAGGTCGACGTGAACGCTGCGGTCGACGAGTCGCTCCCACAGATCGACGATGTTCCCGATGAATCCGATGGAGACAGCCTTGTTTGCTGCCGCTGCCCCTTGCATGCGATCGATGGCATCGTCCACATCGTTGGCGATCTGGTCCAGCCATCCCTGTTCATGCCGCTTGTGTGCAGCCGCGGGATTGACCTCAGCGATGATGCAGCTGGCCCCAGCAATGACCGCGGCCTTTGCTTGGGCACCCGACATGCCACCCAATCCACTGGTGACGAAGGTGACCCCGCCGAGATTCTCCTTGCCGAGGTACTTTCTGGCTGCGTTGAGAAGGGTGATTGTCGTCCCGTGAACGATGCCTTGTGGGCCGATGTACATGTAGGACCCCGCCGTCATTTGCCCGTATTGACTGACGCCGAGTGCATTCATGCGTTCGTAATCGTCTTGACTGGAATGATTGGGGATGACCATGCCGTTGGTGATGACGACACGCGGGGCGTCGACATGGCTGGGGAATAAGCCGAGGGGATGGCCAGAATACATGACCAAGGTCTGTGCATCGGTCATCTTTGAGAGATAGGCCATCACCAGGCGGTATTGTGCCCAGTTCTGGAACACGGACCCATTCCCTCCGTAGGTGATCAGTTCGTGGGGGAATTGAGCGACGGCCGGGTCGAGATTGTTCTGGATCATCATCATGATCGCTGCGGCCTGATTGGATTTAGCGGGGTAATCTGTGATGGGATGGGCGCGCATCTCATATTCGGTCGGGCGCAAACGATGCATGTGGATGCGGCCGAAACCTTGCAACTCCTCAACAAATTCAGGGGCGAGTTCACCGTGGTCTCCCGCCGGGAAGTAGCGAAGCGCATTGCGCAATGCGAGCCGTTTCTCATCCGAAGTCAGGATGTCCTTGCGCCGCGGCGCATGGTCGACGCTCGGATCCGTTCCGGGGTGGTCGGGCAATGGATGGGGTATGCCATCGACCAATGAGCGCAAGGGCATGGAAAGCAATCGGCCGACGCTCGCCCTTGAGTCTTCTCTCTGCAGTGGACGGTTGGGTCGAGGCTAAGGACGGTCCTTCACCGCAAGGGGCCACATGGTTGAGGATGCTGCTTGGCGACTCTCCGAGATGGCCAATGGCATGGAGCGCAGCCGAATTCTCTCCATCGCCACAGATGTTCGTGCCATGATCGCAGAGGGGCGGGATGTCGCTCCTTTCACGGTCGGCGATTTTTCCCCTGCAGAATTCGATATCCCAGATGCATTGGTTGAGGGGATGCTTTCAGCCGTCGCCTCTCGAGAGACAAATTATCCTCCTGCTGCCGGATTGCCAGAACTGCGCAAGAGTCTCGCTGAATTCATGAATGCACGCTACGGTGTCGATGTTGGCGAACAGGGCATCATCGTCGGTTCGGGTGCACGGCCTGTTCTCTATGCTTCGTTCAAGCTCTTTCTCGAGCCGGGCGAAGGTCTCGCCCATGGTGTACCGGCCTGGAATAATCACTATTACGTCCACATCAATGATGCCGTGCCCATCCCAATACAGGGGACGGCGGAGAGTCGATTCCTGCCGACCGCCGCCAAACTAGCCGAACGAATCGAGGAAATTCGCGTTCTGATTCTCAATAGCCCGTTGAATCCCGCGGGCACATGTTTCACAGCCGAGGAATTGGGGGACATCTGTGATGTGGTACTCACGGAGAATAACGCACGCCGAAAATCGGGTCGCAAACCCGTCATGCTCGTCTATGATCAGGTCTATGCAACGATGACTGCACCCGGTGTCGACCATGTTCATCCGGTCCAGGTCCGGCCGGAGATGTTCGACTTCACCATTACCTTGGATGCAATTTCCAAATCATTGACTGGGACTGGTTTGAGACTGGGTTGGATGGCTTTGCCGCCCTCGCTCGCACCACCCGTGATCGCATTGATCGGTCACATGGGATCTTGGCCCGCACGGCCGATTCAGAAGGCCGCCGCTGAACTGTATGCTGATCCAGCCGCCCTAGATGCATTCTTCGAAGACATGGACGAACGGATCGCTGTCCGGATGGATGCACTTCAAATTCGCTTGACCTCCCTTTCACGTTTCGACATCGATTTCATTCGACCTCAGGGTGGCATCTATCTCGCGACACGATTCAATCTGTTTGACCTGCTTAACGTGGAGACGAATGAGGAGATCCGTCGTTGGCTTCTCGATGAAGCTGGGGTCGCAGTCGTCCCCTTCCAAGCCTTCGGGCTCACCGAGAACACTGGATGGTTCCGCATCAGCATCGGAGCGGTGGGTGTGTCGGATATCGAGTCCGCCATGGACAGACTGGAATCTGCTCTCAATCGTGCATCCTTGAATTGACAGCCTGCATCACAGCGCGGCTCTCATCTTTGCAGCGTGACTTGAGAGCGTCGTGCGCATCTCGAAGTTCGCCACCGACATCCTCGGGCAGACCGAGGAGATTGATCTCGACATTGAACAGTGCACCTTTACAGGCGGCGCTGGCGAGCAGGCCCGCGACACCGACATCGGTCACAGCATTTGCATTCCCATGGACTGCGAGCCCGGAGAGGGCCGTCAGCAATTCGAATGCGGCATTGGCTGTTTCAAGAGGAACTTCAGCGGCGACGAGGGTGCCAGCATGAATGGCTGCTCTACGTGCCGCTTTCTCGTCATCTGATTCTTTGGGCATGCGGAAGGCTGCCATGACCCCATCAAAGGAGTGGGCATCTTCGTGGGCCAGCTCATGGCCGCGTTCCAGCAATGGCGTTGCAAGGGCTCGAGTCTCGGTGGCGATTTCATGCCCCTCGATCCATTTCTCACCCTTCAGCGTCAATTCGCATACCATGATGGTCAGTGCCGCGGCTTGACTGAGTGCAACCGCTGCGGCCGAGCCACCGCCAGGGGTGGGCTGATTCGAGGCGAGCGCATCTCGGTAGGCGTCAAGCGTCATGTCACCATATTCACTCATCAGGCTCCCTCCGCGGCATACTCAATGATTCTTTCTCGGGGGTTGAATGGGTCGAGTTGGTCGAGTCCCAAACCCTCGACCGCAGCGCTCACCAAGGCCTCCTCGGAAGCGTTCTCCGGGTCGGGATGGTACCAGAGTCCAGCGTTCAGGAAAGAGGAAAGGGGAGCCAAACCGACGAGTTCACTGCCACAAACCTCGACGCCGTGATCTGCAGCCAGTGACCGGATGCACTCGTATGCATCGTGCATGTCGGTGACAGAAACGTCCTGGAGATTCATACTGACCTGACTGATGCCGTGAGATTCCAACGGCAGGCCCATGCCCTGCACCTTGGCCAACATGCCGGACACCCGCATGCGTTTCTCGCCCGCTTTGATCAGACGTCCCGATGCGCGCACGATGGTGCCGCACATCTTCGCAACTTCAGCATCGGTTTCGGAGAGATTGACATTGTAGGCGACGAGGATGGGCCGTGCGCCAATGACCACAGCACCGAACCGAGCGAGGGTCTCATTCCACTCCGTCGGGCCTAGGTCTGCCAGACGGGTTGCTTCGCCATGACCTGTCTCTCCGCCTGTATAACGCGCTTCGAGTCCTTCGTACTGCTCCTTTCGAAGAACCGAGAGTACCTTGCGTGCATCTGAGGATGCTGCATCTCCATAGAAGAAGACAGGTAGAGCCAGTTCATTGGCGACACGCTGACCCAATGCATGGGCATGGGCCGCACAATCTTCGTAGGATGAATTGCGGAGTGGGATAAATGGACAGACGTCGACCGCGCCCAATCGAGGATGTTCGCCGGTCTGTTCACGCATGTCGATGTGTTCTTTGGCAGCTCGAATGAGGCGGAAGGCGGCTTCGGACACACCGTCGGGTGAACCGGCGAGTGTGACGACGGTTCGATTGTAATCCGCATCCGGTTCTGCTGAGAGAACCTTGCAACCCTCAATGCCACGTGCAGCATCCACGATCGCTTCTACCTTGACGAGATCCCGGCCCTCACTGAAGTTGGGGACGCATTCGACCAGACTGCTCATGCCGCGCACTGCCTTGACCCCCGCACATGAGGGTTGTCCTCAACCGAACAGGTCTTCTGGTGCGTCTCCTCGGACGGAAGTGATCTTCTTTTCCTTGATTTGAGTGATGGCTGTTTTGAAATCCTTCAGTGAAACAGTCTTGCGTTCTGCACGGATGGCGACCATCGCCGCCTCGACACAACCCGCCTTCAGTTCAGCGCCGCTGAAGCCCTTCGTCTGTGAGACGACATCCTTGACCTTGAGGCCCTTGGCTTTCGGCATCGGCTTCATGTGAATTGAGAGAATGGCCTTGCGCCCATCCTCATCCGGGAGTGGAATCTCGATGATTCGATCGAATCGGCCTGGACGGAGAAGGGCTTCGTCGAGGATGTCCGGCCGGTTCGTCGCGGCGATGAGTTTGACATCGTCCAATGCATCGAATCCGTCGAGTTCAGCGAGTAGCTGCATCAAGGTACGTTGCACCTCTCGGTCGCCGCTGGTCGCCGTGTCGAGCCGCTTTGCACCGATGGCGTCAATCTCATCGATGAAGACGATGGATGGCGCCTTTTCTCTGGCGAGGTCAAAGAGTTCACGGACCATGCGTCCACCCTCACCGATGTACTTCTGGGCCAATTCACTGCCCACCAAGCGGATGAAAGCGCATTCTGTGGATGAGGCGACCGCCTTTGCGAGCATCGTCTTGCCGCAACCCGGTGGGCCGACCAAGAGCACGCCCTTGGGTGGCTTGATGCCGAATCGGGTGAAGGATTCAGGGGAGGACAATGGAAGTTCGACACTTTCCTTGATCAATTGAATCTGTTCGCTGAGTCCACCGAGGTCGGCATAGGTGATATCGGGCCGCTCGATCATCTCGGCCCCAGTAACCAACGGGTCCCAGGCATCGTGCAGCACCTCGATGACGGAGAGAGTATCCTGATTGAGAGCGACACGGGCACCAGGCTTGAGCAGGTCTCCATCGATTCTAGGGTTTGCTGTCACAAGGAATACCGTGCCATTGGACGACCTTACGACGACCTTGTCCTCGCCAATTTTGTCTTGAACATGACCGATGATGTGGGGCGGTGAGCGCAACATGCGAATCTCCTCCTCCAATCGGTTGACCTTCTTCTTTTGTTGACCGACCTCATTCTCGAGGTAGACCCGGTCGGTCAGGAGTTGTTGGGAGCGGTCGGTCAATTCACGAAAATCTCGTTCCAGCCGGGTCAATTGCGCATCGACCCCATCATCCTCTCGGGTCGGTCTGGAGTCATCTTGCCCGGGTGAGAGGGTGTCCGAATCCGCGGTCATGGGACGAGCGGGGACATCCGGAGTAGATGAAGACTGTCTGAAATCGGGTTGCTCTCAGGTGTGAAACTTGAAGGCGGACCGCCGCGACCCCTCGCCGGGGATGGCATGGGAGATTGCGAGATCTGTGGGGCGGTCAAAGTCGCCACCCGACAAACGACGATGGCGCGTGCGCCTGTCGAAGCCTGTGTCCGGTGTATCGAACGCATGGGATTGGATGCTCCCGAGGCACCAGCACCGCGGCCAACAACGACCCCGTCTGCTCGCACTGCACCGACGCGAACCAGGACCCGCACTTCTGGCGGATACGGTGGCATTGGCCACAAGGGCAAGGACATCATGATGCGCCGCGAGAAGGCACTGAGAGATGATTTCGCCAATACCGTACGTGATGGTCGGGTCGCCAAGGGATGGGACCAGCGTGAATTGGCCAAGCGAATGGCCGAGCGGGTCAACATCGTTCAGCACACCGAAGGGGGCAAGCGACCCTCCGATGGGGTGATCAAGAAATTCGAGCGCATTCTCAACATCAAACTGCTGATCGAGCGCGAGGCGGAAGAGGAACGTGACGTCAACAAGACCTCTGACCGATCGATGACCATGGCCGACTTCTACGAGCGCGCAAAGAAAGACCTCTGAGGGCGACGGAGAGGAATTCCATGGACGAAGATGTGCCCTTGCACATCATCCATCTCGATCAGGATGATCCGAAGAAGTGCACGGCGAGAAAACTTGCGAGCCGAGATCTCGCCATTCTGCATTTCAACACGCGAAGGCCACCACGCCGCGGATTCTTGCTCGACCCGGCCGCGGGAATCGTTCTCGGTCCCGATGACCTGCCGTTGATCGAACGGGGTGTATCGCTGGTCGCCTTGGATTGCTCTTGGAAGCAACTTGACGAATCCTTGGTTCAAGTCAAGAAGCGCAGCCCGCGACTCGAGGGCCGAACCCTACCCTTGGTCCTCGCTGCAAATCCCGTCTCATGGGGCAAACCGGGTCGGCTGTCAACTGTGGAGGCCCTCGCCATGTGCTTGGTCTTGCTCGACCGGGATGATCAGGCACGGAGAATCCTCGCTCCATTCGGATGGGGTGAACAATTCCTTATCCTGAATGAAGAACCGCTCAAAGCCTACAAGAATGCGGAGACCCGGCAAGAAATTCTTGACTTGCAATGGGAATTCTTTGACCGACCTGATGGTATATAGACCGTTCAACGAACTTGACTTCCAGGGCGAATATCACCATCGATTGTGATCAGGCGAACCGCGCCTTCCCCATCGTCCGCAGCACAGATCATCCCCTCTGAGAGGATGCCTCTCAATTTGCGTGGTGCAAGGTTCGCGACGAAGACAACCGACTTCCCCGTCATCTCCTCCGGCGTGTAGAATTCTTTGAGTCCGGCACAGACCGTACGGCCCGATTCGCTGCCATCATCGATGGTAACGACATACAATTTGTCCGCATTGGGATGGTCCTCAACCGAGGTGATCGTCCCTGTGCGCAGGTCCACCTGCATGAAAGTCTCAAAATCGAGTGTCGTCGTGCCCTCTGGGGTTTCCTTCATCTTCTCTGCCTCCTTCTTCTTCTTGCCCTTGCCTTTGCCAGTACCCTTCACGCCATGACCGGGGTCCGCGGTAGGCTCCACCGCAGTGTCTCCTGCGAGTGCCTGCTCTTGATCGAGGATCTCATCGAGGTCCAAGCGTGCGAATAGGGTTTCACTCACGTCAGACCATGTCAGAGGTGTTTGCCAATCGATGGCATCCTCCCAGGCGGCGTCGGACACCTTTCCCGATTGCCCGAGCATGGTCCACAACCGCTGGGCACTGAACGGCAGGAAGGGTTGGGATGTGATGGCCAAGAAGCGAGCCAGTCGCCATCCAAAGGCGAGTCGGGCGAGACTCGCTGCGGATCCTTCGGCCTGAAGGTCCTTCAGAGCCACCCAGGGCGCGGCTTGCTGCAGCATCTGGTTCCCGTACTGTGCCGCAGACATCACATGGCGCAGAGCTTCCTTGTAGCGATGGCGGCCGAGGCTCTGCGTGATCTGTCCATGGATTTCTTCCAAGCGCTTGCACTCGGCCTCACACACCTCAAGGTCCTCCCAAGCCTCCAGTGGAATCTCTCCTTCGAGGCGGTTGCCTAAGCTCATCACCCGATTGACGTAATTGCCGTAGGTTCCGTTCAATTCATTGTTGATCTTCTCGACGAAATCTGGCCAATTGAAATCGGTATCATGATTCTCTGGCATGTTGATGGACAGATAATAGCGCAGTGTATCCGGGTCGAATCGCTCGAGAAAGGCGGGCAACCAGACCGCGTGTTTACGGCTCTTGCTGAATTGACCCCCAGCCAACATCAGGTATTCCATGGCCGGCACATTGTGTTCGAGTGCAAGGTCACCCGGTCCGGGCAAGGTGATGAGATCATTCTCGCCCAAGCCATTGTGCGCATGATTGAGGCCCATGATCAGCGCCGGCCAGATGACGGTGTGGAATGGAATGTTGTCCTTGCCGAGGAAGTAGAGGTGACGCGGCACGGACCCATCCTCTGCAATCTTCCACCACTTCTGCCAATCCTCGCCATCCGAGTGGCGCTCCGACCAGATTTTCGCACAGGAGAGGTAGCCCTGAACGGCTTCGAACCAGACGTAGACACATTTGCCATCCCAGGCATCGCCGTCGAGGGGCAGAGAGATGCCCCATTCCAAATCACGGGTGACGGCACGGGGTCGCAAGCCCATGTCTAGCCATTGTTTGGTCATCGCACGAACATTGGCTTTCCAGTCTGGGTGGCGTTCTTCTGAATGCATTTCAAGAACGTCTTGGAATCGGTCGAGTCGGTAGAAGAAATGTTCTGAATCTCGAATTTCAATCGCGGCCTCAGGGTTCATTTTCGAGCGGGGATTTTGCAACTCATGCGCTTCGTAAGTGGTTCCACACTCGTCACACTGGTCTCCTCTCGCACCATCTTCTCCACAATTGGGGCACTCTCCTTCGACATAGCGATCCGGGAGGAATCTTCCACCGCCTTCGCGCAATTCGTAGTATTGTTGCATGGTCTTCTGTTCGAACAATCCCGCCTCTAGCAGGTCGATAAAATTCTGTTGGACGATGGCCTTGTGTTCGGGGTCTGATGTCCGATTGAACAGAGAACCACCATGCTCGATGCCGCGGGGGTCGATATTGGGTTCCCAGGAGCAGCCGAGATCAAGCAAGGCTTGGCTGTTGATCGCGTGATATCTGTCGACCACATCTTGTGGGTGGATGCCTTGGGTTTCAGCGGTGACAGTGATCGGTGTACCATGCTCATCCGAGCCCGAGACCATCAACACCCGATTGCCACGTGCACGTTCCCATCGTGCGTGAATGTCGGGCGGAAGGTAACACCCGGCGACGTGACCGAGGTGAAGTGGACCGTTCGCATAGGGCCAGGCGACACAGATGAGCACGTGTTCGCCTGACATGGGTTGTCCTCCGGGAAGTTTTGTCCGACGCCGGGCTATCAATGCGCCGCTGTGTCAGGGAGAATCTCCATTGAACTGGGCCGCGCGCTCCTTGGCGAATTCCCGTAGATCCTCGGCGGTCGTCCCCTCTTGAATGGCATCGAGGTCTTCTTCGTCAACGATTTCCACACCGAGGAGGGTCTCGATGATGTCCTCCATCGTCAGGATACCACGCGTCCCACCGAACTCATCTGATATGATGAGAATCTGTTCTCGCTTGTCCAACAAAACATCTAGCGCAGCATCGACGGAGGCTGACTCGTGAATCGTCGTCACGGGTCGCATCAATTCTTGCATCGTAATGTCATCTTCATCCGCAGCCGCTTTGCGGAGAATCTCACTGCGAAGAACGATCCCGAGAATCTCGTCGATGGACTGTCCAGCCACCGGCATGCGTCCATGTGTCATGATGGGCATCTCTTCCAGGGCCTTATCTACTGTCCAATCACTGTACAATGTGTTCATGACGACCCGTGGGGTCATCACCTCGCTGACCAGAATTTCTCTCAATCTCAGTAGATTGGTGATGACGGTCTCCTCATCTTCTTCGATGGATCCCTCGGCTTCACCGATGTCAGCGAGGGCGGCGAGTTCCTCTCGAGATACTGTTTCCTGTTCGGGGGTCGGAAAGAGCCGTCGCACCAATTCGATGGGGACGACGACCCAGATGAGGACGAGAATCAGAAATTGAAGGACATGCGCACTCGGTTTGCACAATTGCTTCCAATAGAGTGTGCCCAATGTTTTCGGGAGGATTTCGCTGAACAACAGAACAGCGACCGTCAGGAGCGCGGATGCGATGGCCATGGTATACTCGCCATCATTCATTGCTTGCACCTGGGTGCCTACGCCGAGCGCACCGACGGTATGTGCGATGGTATTGAGGGTAAGAATCGCGGTCAATGGCCGCTCGGGATCATCCTTGAAACGCAGCCAAAGGGAAGCGGTTTTGCTCCCTTGGGACTCGAGCACCGCGACGTGGCCGCGGCTCGTGGACAGCAGTACGGCTTCGAGTATTGAACAGAGAAAAGAGGCTGTAATTGCCAATCCGGCATAGAGGAAAATCAGAGTCAGTGGGCTCAATGGGGTGACCTCTCTGTTCAAATGTCAATCTGAGGCATCTTCTGATTCTTCTTCATCGGCACCAGACCAGCCTTTCTTCTCGCCCCAATCGCCAAGCGATTCGAGGCGTGACATCCAGCGGGCATCGGATTCCTCGCGCTGTGCGACGACGAACCAGCAACCGTAGATCGTATCCCACATATTCTGCATCTCACCGTTGGCTTTGCGAATTTTTGTGACGATGTAATCCGCTGCCGGAATGAGGAGGAGGCAAATGCCCATCACCAGATACTTGGTGCCGGCATCTTTGTCTCCTTGGCCACCGGTCAATTCGCTCGTCCCCATCAGGGCAAAGGCCAATCCACCCATGATCAGCAGGCCAGTGAGATTCGAGACCGTCAGATGGGTCCAGTGCGGATGATCTCCCTTGTGACTGACATATCGGGTACGGGTGAGGAACATGCCGATCGTTCGGTTCGTCTTCATGGGCAAGAAGACCATGTTGAGTAGAATCGGTAACAGTGCGCCGACCAGCAACCAGGTCGGATTGAAATTGGAACCTGCGGCAGTATAACCGAGCAGTCCACCGACACCGGCGTAATTGACGATGAAATCGACGAGACCACGGGCACCTTTGGCCGCACGGCCTGCGAGTTCGAAGTCCTCGGGCATGGTTCTCGGTTGACGGGGTTCACGGGCCTTTCGCTCTCGCGTGGGCTTCTCTTGCTTCTGCGGCTTTTCAGCACGTGGTTTTCGTGCTGCACGTGCCCGCTTGGGCTTTGCCGCTTCGGCTTTCGTAGGCGCCTTTGGCTTGTCTTCGTCTCTCTTCTGGCCGGCCTTCTCGAGAAGTCCCATTCAATTCACGCTCCGTAGATTTCGCCTATGGTCTGATACAACTGGAATTCGGGCGAGTTCACGAATGCATCCAGCATGTCTTCCGGCATGTCGCCGAGTTCTGAGTTGATCATCTTGAAGAAGCGTTTCCGCGACTTCACGTCGCTCCCAGCGGGGTCGGAACCGACCTTCTGGAAGAGCTTGAATCCTTTGGATTCGAGGAATTTGTTGACCCAATCTTCCGGCATTTCCCCGAGTAGTTGGTTGATGATCTCGAAGAAGGCGGCAAATTCATCCTCTGATTCTGTGGCCTCTTCCTCGGCTTCTTGTGCCTCGGTAATCTCGAGCTCGGGCATGTCTGGGCGTTCGGGGAGATCGTCGAGCACGTCTTCCTCGGCATCGCCGGCGATGACGGCGAGCAGGGTCTTTCGCTCGGAGATGAGCACCTTGAGGGCGGGCGCCAAGCGTTTCTTCTCGGCTTTGGATTCTGCAGTCTTGTAAGCGCGTTGGAGTGGTCGCAGTAGGTCTTCGACCTCTGTGAGCCACGTGCTGAGTTCCTCATCGACCTCGACAGGTTCGTCATCGACTTCAGGTTCGGGGGCAGAGAGTAATTCGACGGTGGGCACGGCCTCTCGTCGAGCATCCTGCTCCGCCTTTCGCATGACGATAATCTCTCTGTCGAGTTCATGGCCGAATCGGTCGGAGTATCGATCGAGGAGGCTGCCGACCTCACCACTTCCGATACGGTCGATTGCACCATACATCTGCGGCAGGGACTTGTGAGAACGTCTCTTCCACAACTCTCGATAGTCATCGGTCTGCTCGGGTGCAGCTACCTCTGGTGCAGGAGCTGGGGCGGCAGGCTCGACCTGTACTGTGGCCTCGGGTGCCGGTGCGGGCACGGGCATCGGTGCAGGTTCAGGCATGGGAAGAGGTGGTGCGGGCAATTCTGCGACAGGTTCCGGTTCAGGTTCGGGCTCAGACTCGAGTTCAGGTTCAATGACAGGCTCCGGTTCAGCCACAATTTCGGGCTCGGGCTCGGGTTCCGGTTCTGGCTCAGGTTCTGGTTCAGCTGCTGGATGCAGTTCGGCCCAGGCGACACCTGCCGCTGTCAACTCCGGCTTGGTGAGATACTTGTTGCCATTGCCGTCAAAGGCCATGGCATGGTCGAGGAATTCTTCTCGATCCCCGATGTCGAATTTTGAGAGCACTGCATCGAGTACCGCATCTTTCCACTTGTAGTCGGCGATGGTGATGGTTGCAGGCTCGGGCTTGGGTTCTTCTGCAGGTTCGGCTTCTTCGGTTATAGTTGCGATCGGAGCATCCAATGCGCTGAGGAGCGCATCGTCGACCACTGTCACCGGTGCAGGTGCTTCCTCGGCCGGTGCTGCAGCAAGAATGTCGAATGCCGCCAATGGGTCTGGCATCGCTGGCGCCGTCGGCATTGGAGGCGGTGCCGGCATTTCGGGCATGGGAGGAGGAGCCACAACTTCTGGCATTGGAGGCGGTGCCGGCATTTCGGGCATGGGAGGAGGAGCCACAACCTCTGGCATCGGGGGCAGTGCCGGCATCTCAGGCATCGGCGGTGGCGTGGGCATGGCCATTGCCGGCGGTGGAATCGGCATGGCTGGTGGTGGCGGAAGGTCCGCTACTGCGGGCAAGGGCGGCGGTGCTGGCATGCCTGCTGCACCAGGCAAGGGGGGAGGCGGTGGAAGATCCGCTGAACCGGGCATCGGCGGAGGAGGTGGTAGATCTGCGCCCATCGGCATGGGAGGGGGCGGTGGCAAGTCACCCATCCCCGGCATCGGTGGGGGGGGTGGCAGAGCGGCCGCAGAAGGCAGCGGCGGTGGCGGGAGGGGAGGATTCTCTTCATCACCAGACATGGTCTGCTTCACCGCACTGTTGTCTACCCTGCATCCGCCTTTAACTCATGCTGCGATGTGTTGCTGCCTCTACACCAACATGTTGGTGATTCGCGAGTTCGGTTTCACTCTGCCGGATCGGCCCATCTTTTGAGGACGAGGAAGGTGGCTGTCGCCTCGTCAACTTCGAGAATCTCTCCCTCGCTCAATTGTCCACTGGATTCACCAATTCGATAAATAGCATCCTGTTTGATTGCTTGGACCTTGACATCTTTGGTTCCCATTTGCCAAGGGACTGCCTCGGTGAGTGGGTCGAAGGGATTGTGTCCATCAGGGTCGAGCCGATCGATTGGGAACTCGACGACTTTCATGCCAGATTTCCCATGCAAGCTCGTGGGCCATCGAATGACCCTCTTGACATCGACTGTGACAACTTCATCAGTTTCACCTGCATTACCCAAGACGACGGTTCCATCCCCTTTGACCAATTCTCGAAATACCTTGTCCAATCGAGATCCAAAAACGGGTTTCAAACTGCCTTGTTCGATCCCATCGACGAGATTCTTTCGCCGGGACGGGTCCTGAATCTTATCTGCGATTGACCGCATCGTGTCGACCCCACAAGATTTGACCTCACAGTTGGGCGACTTGCGACGCATGTCGATGATCTCTTTCAATTGACGCAACATTTGCCTGCCCTCTGTGTCATCCCGAGAGGCGACATCCAGTTTGCTGAGAACCCCATCCACACCGGAGAGGACCCGACGGCGCCAAGCGCAATCCGGACCTGAGAGAAGGGTGTGAACGTCGACACCCTCCCCTTTGATATGGGCGACGATTTCTCGACGAGCATTGCCATCTAGTTCCCAGATATCCGGCGCTCTATAGTGCAAATGGAATCCACGATGACCTGAAAAAGTCACCTGTAGATGCTGGGCATCGAAGCCGTATTCAGGTTCGAGGAAATCGTTCCATAATTGCCAAGCCTGTTCTTGAATGACATCCAACATCGCGGGGAAATCTCCATCGGTCACCCCCGGTAGGTGATCTCCATCGAGGTCGAAAATAAGGTCTGCACCACGCCAGCCTTTCTCGAGCATGGTACGCTGGTTCGGGTCCTGGTAATAGGCGGTCGAGTAGAAACAACTCTTCGGACCCTTGCGCGTGACGTGGGTCAATAGATCGGCAGGGCGTGAAAAACCTCGGTGGCGCTCTGGCGGCCTGTCATCGAAACCGTCGAACATCCATTCTCGTGTTCGAAGGCGCGGAGGCATCCACATGTCGGCGAGATGTCGCGTTCGGTAATACTCTCCGAATTTGAATGCATATCGTGCCCAACCCACCGCCATGTCGACCGCCTCTCAACAAGGCCTCGTCGGCGGCCTTTGAACTCAACGCTCAGTTCAACTGATGCGAAGGCCAGGATTGGGCTTTGAATCGGTGCTAGCCTCCGCGCCCGTCAGGCGCGTATAGCAATCCCAACAGACATACTGTGCATCGATGGTGCAGGATTCACCGAAGGTCATCAGTGCGCCGCACGCTTCGCATACGGGTCCGAGTTCACCCTTTGTCACCGCCAAGCGAGACTTGTCGACCATGTCAATCCCATTCAACGCCTATCGGCTCGGCCTATTAAGGGCGATGTAATGGGCTTGAGCAACACCTTCCGAATGCGTCATATGGGGACCGCTGCACGGCCGGCACGATGACCTCACAGGATGGCATTCGGACAATTCGCGTAGGGCACTCCCCCGATCCTGATGACGCTTTCATGTTCCACGCTTTGACGACGGGTGCATTCGACACACCTGGTTATCGTTTTGAACATGTATTACTGGATATTGAGACCTTGAATCAGAAGGCGCTCGCCGGTGAATATGAAGTCAGCGCGGTCAGCATCCACGCCTATCCTGACATCGCCGAGAATTATGCCATGATGAATTGCGGCGCATCGATGGGGGAGGGCTATGGTCCGATGTTGGTCTCCAAAGAGAATCTCACACTCGAAGAGGCCTGTTCCAAAACGATCGCCGTACCCGGGCTCAAGACGAGCGCCCACCTCGCTCTGAAACTCGCCTGCGGAGAAGTCGATATCGCAATCGTTCCCTTCGATGAGATCATCCCCCGAATCGAATCGGGTGAATTCGCCAGTGGCGTCATCATCCATGAAGGGCAGTTGACCTGGGCATCACACGGACTGAACCTGCTTCTCGATCTTGGAATTTGGTGGAATGAACGCACCGACGGCTGGCCATTGCCTCTCGGAGGAAATGTTGTCCGACGAGATCTCGGTGAGGCTGTGTGTGAACAGGTCACGGACTGGGTCAAGCAATCGATTGAGCACAGCATCGCCAACCCCGATGAAGCATTGGCATTCGCCCGTCAATGGGGACGAGGCATTGATGCCGAGACAAACAGTCGATTTGTCCAGATGTATGTGAACGACCGAACCATCGATTATTTGGATGAGGGTCGACAGAGTGTGGTCCAATTTCTCAAGGAAGGGCAATCGATCGGCATGATTGACACCAATTTCGACGCGGATGGGATTGATTTCATCGGTGCCGACCCGTAAAGTGTTCCTCGAATTTTCACTTGGGTTCAGAGTAATTACAAAGAAACCATCGATATCTGTACAAGAAGGCCGTAAGGCCTTTGTCTGTCATGTCGCCTGCTCACACTGTGAGAAGCCATCGCCTTCACCCCCGCTCACATTTCCTCGGCATGTGTTTGGCGCTCTGTGTCTGTCTCAGCATGATACCCGTCGCCGCCGGCCTCAGTGGGTTGGCTTGGGCGGATGCGATCAAAATTTCTGATGATTCAGAACTCGGCGCCGCGGTTGCATTTTCCCATGACGGGACCCTATTGGTCAGTGGCCATGCCAATCAGGTGATGGTTGTCGATGTTGCGACCCGCGAAGAAATCAGCCGATTTTCGGTCAATTATGCGGTCCAATCATTGGCCTTTTCCTCGGATGATTCACGATTGGTCATCGGCATGGAGAGCCGTCACCTCGGGACCCCTGCCGCGGTCGTCTTCGAAGTCGAGGACAACACGTTCACCCGGGCGCGACATACCGAGGATGGAAACAACGTCGATCGCTTGAGCATCGCCCCAGATGATGCTTCCTTCGCCATGACGAACGAGGATGGAGGCATCACAGAATGGAAGATGGACGAAGGCACAATCGATGCCTTGGGTGAAGATCGTACCTATCCGCCGGTCCACGAAGGAAAACTCACCTGCATCGATCATTCTCTCGACGGGCAACACCTTCTCAGCGGTGCCGAGGACGGTGTGGTCATTCTCTGGTTGCGCTCCAACATGACCGAAGTGGACAGATGGGACACTGAACATTCGATTCAGGACTGCAGCTTCAGTCACGATGGCACCATCTTTTCCTATCTTGCCAACGGCGCGTTATTCCTAAGAAATTATGACCAAACCCATTCGTTCTTGGGTCAAAAGGACGTGTCGCCAAACGCACAGCGTATCAAATTCTCAGCCGATGATCAGGAACTCGTGACATTGGTCCCCGTACATTTTACAGAAGAGAATCGCCACATTCAATTCTACGTTTTTGATGATCAGGATGAATTGCAGGCCACTCACCGCGTCGTGACCGGCCACAAGAGCCCAGCATTCGCCCTCCATCCGACGCTGAATCTTGTCGCTGTATCCACCGGGACGAATCTTGTCGCTCTTTACTCAGACCATATGTTGCAGACAGATGGAATGCCTGGCGGCATCGACACGGATCAGGATGGAATCCCGGACCAGATCGATGACGATGATGACGGTGATGGGATCAGGGATGGATTTGACAATATCTGTATTGCAGGCAGCCAATGCTCGCTCCACCCCGACCCGGCCAAGATGCGGAACATCCGGATTGAGATCGATGGCACGGATGTCAAGATCATCGAGACGATTCACCTGACGAGTGAGCAGAGCCACAGAATTCGCTTACTCATCTCTTATGCAGTGGTCGAGAACCTCGCCATCACTACGGATGAAGTCCGGATCGGTCAAAACATGCTCTGTGATGGCTTCGATCCAATCGGGGTCCAAGGTCGATGGAATAGTGCACTCCAAATCGAAGGCTTGCCCTTCCTCACATCATCCGCAGATTGCGCTGTCACCAATGGTCTGGCTGGTGCGGTCCGAGACGATCGGGGCTCTCGCATCGCCATCACCTGGACGACCACAGGCTGGATCGGCCAGGAGGTTCAGGCCCCCTACAATGTGACCCTCGCTGCTGGACTGCCCACCCCCAGTGGAACGGTATCTCAAATCGTTCATGATTTCCCCGTCCATGTGTTGGTCGATGATTCGAAAGGCACCCGGGCTGAACAAGATATTTGGAATCGTAACGACCCCGGTCTTCGACTCCTCGTCGGTGAAGCCGCAGTGTTAGAACCAGACCCTATTTCTCAGGCCTTTGAAAATTTGAAACATTATTGGCTCGCTGTACTCTTCTGCATTTTTGCTTTGACCGGCTTGCTTGTAGTGCTGATGATGCGGCGACAGAATGTCATCGATTTTGATCTCGATGAGGATGAGGATGAATATGATGAGGATGTCGAGGAGGAAGGTGACGACCAAGACTGGGAAGAGATGGTCGATGACGCCGCCGCCTGGGATGAGGATTGGGAAGAGGAGGAGGTCCCCCGCACCCAACCCACACCCCCCGGTGCTGTCAGACGGGACATGAAGAGACAACCTCGCCCCCCCGCCGCGGTTCGAGAGGATATTTCTCGCGTCGTCACAGAAGATCCAGAACCCAAAGTACGACGAACGATTTCATCCCAAAGAAAGGAAGAACAGACTGAATCCCAGGTGGACTTCACGCATCTCGTCGAAGCGACAGAAGAGGGCGATTCAGATGAAAAATTCGATGAAGAGGTGGAAATCGAAGGCGCGTTGGAATTGTTCAAAGAATCCACTGACAATCAAAGGAAACGACGCAAGCCGATCCGCCGCAAACCCCAAAAAAAGTCAGAGTGAGACACTCTGCCAGTTTTCAATACCACAAACGTCCTTGAGAAAACGTTCCAAACCTTCGCAAGCCTCTTGATCGAGTCTGTGAATGACCTCCCCAAAGTATCGTTCAATTCTGTCGGGGTGGAATCCACTACGTTCTGCAGTACTGCGCACCACTGCCCGACGTCGATCCGGATCGTTTTCAAAGGCGTCCAATTGGTGCATTAGCAAGGCATGGGCCTTAGCCACTTGTTCGGCGGGTGCATCTCGATGCGCAGCGAAGACACCGAACACCATGGGCAATCCTGTCTGGTCCTGCCAGGCCTGTCCAAGATCCATGCGGATCCACTCAGGATGGCGGGTGGCCTCGTCGAGTGCCCGGTCCCCGATCAGCAGGGCTCCATCGCAGCGCTCGAGCATCTGCCCGAGATCAGGACCCATGTCGACCGGCCGAGGTTCCAAGCCCATCAAACCCAATAGATGCATCAGAAGACGGCGTGAGGTGGCTGAATCCGTCGGTAAAGCAATATCACGCATCTGGGATGGGTCGCGGTCACCAAAGAGCAGCACAGACCCGACCGCACCTTTGGAGGCGATGCCCACCCCTGACAATAATTGCAGCTGATCTGCATTAGAAGCGAAATCGGCAGCGGGAATGGGTGCAACGAGGCAATCTTTTCGCAGCAAATGACCCGTCAGCCAGGCCGGGGGCGCGGAGAGCACATCCCAATCATCGGGAAGATCGTGATAGATTGGATCACAATTGACGAATGAGACCCGGCCGAGGATTCGATGCCAGCGTTGCATGAGTTCACCCCAGTGTCGCGACGGGAAGTCGGATTCCGTCTTCATCATCATCAGGTTCATGGCGACGGAACCGAGTATAGATCGAGTTCCGCTGGACGGGTTTTCCACCGGCGTCGACTATTCGTCGAGCGAGTTCGTTGCGGTTGTGATCCAAGGGAGTGTCCGAACCCGCTTCGTGCATGATCTCCTCATGGCCCACAGTCCCGTCGATGTCATCCGCACCACAGCGTAGCGCCAACTCTGCAAGATCATCGCCGATGTTCATTCTGTAGGCTTTGATGTGCGGGATGGTATCGAGCATGAGTCGAGAGATGGCGATCATCCTGAGCACCTCACCCCCACTCGCCAACTGTGCATCGGGGAGCCGGCTGTGGTCCGGCAGGAAGGGATAGGGGACGAAGCATTGGAATCCTCCACTCTTTGCCTGTTGCTGGCGGAGTGTTCTCAGATGGGCAATGCGCTGGCCCGGTGTCTCCACCGTTCCGAAGAGCATCGTACAATTTGTCGGCATGCCGATGCTGTGGGCAGCCTCGTGAATATCGAGGTATTCCTGACTGCTCTCCTTGCCTCTGCAGATGCGGTCTCTGACCTCGTCATCGAGAATCTCGGCCCCGCCTCCAGGTAGTGAATCGAGTCCAGCTGCATGAAGCCTCACCAATAGGTCGTGAACAGACAATCCACTCATCTCTGCGATATGTTTGACCTCGACCGCGGTCAAGGCCTTGATGTGAATCTCGGGATGGGCTTGCTTGACCGCTGAGAACAGAGCGTCATAGTGTTCAACATCCCATTCCAAATGGAGTCCACCGACGGTGTGTACCTCATCGATTCGTCCGACGTGGGGCGCAATGCGTTCCAGATAGGCCTCGATCCCCAGTGCATACGCATCCTCAGCCTTCGGACCACGCCGGAATGCGCAGAAGCGACAGGCCAATGCACAGATGTTGGTCTGGTTGATGTGGAGATTGCTGTTGAAGAAAACGTCTCGTCCGAACCGGGCTCGCTTGGCCGTGTCGGCGATCGCCGAGATGGTGGCGAGATCTGGGTGGTGCCATAGACTCTCACCTTGCGCCTGACTCAACGGTTCATGTCGTCGCAGGGTGGCGACGATCTCGGCGAGAATGGGGTCGGAAATGTTCAGCGAGTCGAGTCCATCCTCCAGGCGTTGAAGAACGTCAGGATGGACACCCGCGGTCGATACATCCGAAGCCCACGTCGACATGATCTCCCTCCGGATGTGGGCGAATCGTTGCCTGCTGTTAATCCCTTCACCGCATCTGACGCTGGCTTCGAGCGCGCATGATCAATTTGCGTGACTCATCGACAAAGAAAACACTGGAGGCGGTCATGAACACGATGGCCCAATCGATGGGCCTCAATGGAACGACTGAGAGTAAATCACCGAGGGCGATTCCGAGGAGTGGAACATTGACGTGAGCACCTTGAACGATGAGCACGAGCAGGGTTGCACTGAATGCAAACGAGAGCGTGATCGCTTTGTTGTTGAACAGCCCCAGTTGGAAGATTGAACGATCGACGCTACGGCTGTTGAGGACGTTGAATAATTGGAAGAGAATGAATACTGCGAAGGCGCTGGTCTGGGCCTGGTGGAAGCGACTATTGGCATCCTCTCTCCACCCTTCCTCGTCGCAATTTCCGTTGACATCGAACCAGGATTCCTCAATCGAACCATCGAACTCGGTGCAGGGCTCGCCGGTGATGATGGCGCCTCCCGAGAAGTAGAAGACGGCGGCTGTGCCGATGACCATCACGATGCCGAGATAGACGATGAGAGACATGTCTGTTGAATTGGGTAGAGATTCATCGAGGGAGCGGGGTGGTTCACTCATCACATCCGCGTGGCGTCTCTCAATGCCTAGGGCCACAGCAGGTGGCCCGTCCATCAGGATATTGATGACCAACAGCTGGGTTGCGGTCAGGGGTAGATTCCAACCGAATAGGAAGGTAGAGATCACGACGAGTAAGACAGCGGCGACGTTCGTAGAAATCTGATAACGAACGAAGTTGCGGATGTTTTGGTACAGTTTCCTTCCCTCTTCAACCGCTAACACGATATTCGAGAAATTGTCGTCCTGAAGAACCATGTCGGATGCATCTCGTGCCACATCTGTGCCGGAACAGCCCATGGCGATGCCGATGTTGGCCTGTGAGAGCGCGGGGGCGTCATTGTCCCCATCGCCGGTCATGGCGACGACATGTCCGTGCGCTTGCAAGCGTTCGACGATGCGGAGTTTCTGGTCGGGGGTCACCCGGCTGAAGACAGCGACGGTGTCGAGCCGGTCTTGGAGGAGGGTATCATTACATTCGCGCAATTCCTTTCCACTCATGTGATCTGAATCATCCATCACGATGCCGATCTCTCGGCCGACGGCCATCGCCGTCATTCGCTGGTCTCCAGTGATCATCATGACGCGGATTCCTGCGGCATGACATTTGGAAATTGAATCGGGTACCTCGGGACGAGGCGGGTCCATGATGCCGACCAGGCCGAGGAAAATCATCTCGCTCTCGACTTCAGCCACATCTTCGATGTCGACATCATTCTCGATGTGGCGCGCACATAATGCGATGACGCGCAACGCGCGTGAGGCAAACTCGAGATTCATCTCCGAGATACGGTCTTTGTGACGGCCTTCGATGGGAATGATCTCACCGTCTTCGTAAATGTGTTTGACCGACCGCATGAACGGCCCGAGTGCACCCTTCGAGAAGGCCCAGCGTTGCCCATCGAATTCGTGGATGGTCGTCATTCGCTTGCGGGTACGGTCAAAGGGGAACTCGCGAAATCTGGGGTGGCGGCGGCGGAAAGAATTCACGGATTCCTTCAATTTCCAACCGAACACGGCACAGGCAGTATCTGTTGGATCTCCGACGGATTGCCACTCGCCATCGATCTCGTTGACATTGGCATTCTGACACAGGAGACAGGTGGCAATCGCTTGACGGAAGGCGATGTCGGTGTGCAATTCCGCCATGCGGGTTTCGGGTAGATCTTCTCCACCCTCTTGCAATCGCCCGGTATGTGGGTCGAATCCTCGACCGGTCACGCTGAAATTTTGCCCATTGACCAAGAACGCGCGAACGGTCATTTCATTGCGGGTCAAGGTACCCGTTTTATCGGTACAGATGATGGTGGTCGATCCGAGGGTTTCAACTGCCTTCATGCGGCGCACGATGGCCTTCTGACGCGCCATGTGACGCATGCCCATGGCCAGGGTGATGACAAGAATAATCGGCAGCCCCTCTGGGACGATGGCGACGAAGATGGCCACGGCAATGAGGAATTGTTCGGCCATGACCTCGTACAATTCATGCCCGCGTTCACCGCCGAACCACGCGCTAACGATGTGAAGCAGAAGGAGCAGGACCGCACTCGTCACAGCGACGGCACCGAGGAACTTCCCAAGGCTTTCGAGTTTGATCTCCAGCGGTGTCTTCGGGGTCGTTACGTCAGAGATGCCACTGGCGATGCCGCCGAGCACGGTGGACATGCCCGTTCGCACGACGATCGCCTTTGCGCGACCGGTGGCGGCGACGGTGCCCATGAAACACATGTTGGACTGTTCCTGAAGAATCGAATCCTCGTGCACGGGATCGGTGAGTTTGTGCACGGTGTCAGATTCACCTGTTAGACTAGACTCATCGACTCGCAACTGGATGATTTCGACCAAGCGGATGTCGGCAGGGACATTCAGCCCCTCGTCGATCCACACCACATCACCAGGGACGAGTTCCTCGGTGCTGACCTTGTGTTCGGTGCCATCGCGCAATGCAATACAGTGACTGACAAGTAATTTTTTCAGGGATTCCATCGCCTCTTCAGCGCGAGACTCTTGCAAGTATCCAAAGAAGGCATTCAGCGTTAGCGCGATGCAGATGAAAATGGGTGTGCCGATGTCCGATGGTTCGAAAATCGTCGCGATGATCGCCGCGAGCATCAATAGGTAGACCATCGGGTCTCTAAATTGCTCAAGAAATCGAATCCATCTCGGGATGGGTGGCTTCCCCTCGAGTTTGTTCTCACCATGCAACAATCTCCGTTGTTCGACCTCATGGGTGGATAATCCAGCCTCATGAGTGTCCAATCTCTCGTACACCTCCGCAATGGAAAGGGTGTGCCAAGCCACCTCTTCGGGAGGCATCGGTAGAGCATCCGCTGTCATATGAACGGGTGTTGGGGGTTGTGACCCGCTTATGGTTCCCCCGTTGGGCATCCCATGCTTCACCACATCTAGGGCGCTGCTGTCAAGACCGGATGGTTGACAATCCCAACTGAGGTCGACCGTTGTATGTCGGCGGTGCACACGCCCCACGTTCCCGCCGATACGACCCTACCAGAATTGACCTTTCGAGCGATCGGTCTCGGCTTGATCCTTGGCGCCTTGATGACGGCTGCGAATACCTATCTTGGATTGTACATGGGCATGACGGTCTCGGCATCTATTCCCGCCGCTGTCATGTCGATGCTGATTTTGAGACTTCTCAAATTCAAGGATGTGAATATCCTTGAGAATAACGTCGTACAGACGATGACATCCGCAGGTGAAAGCCTGGCTGCAGGAATCATCTTCACCATGCCTGCACTTCTTGTGATGGGCCATGAGATGGACATGGTTACCACCTTCTGTGTGGCCATGCTCGGTGGCGTACTCGGCACGATTTTCACCATTGCATTGCGCCGTGTATTCATCGTTGAAGAAGCCCTTCTCTATCCAGAGGGCATCGCCTGTGAAGAGGTGCTCGTCGCGGGTGAGAAGGGTGGCTCTTCCCTCATCATCATTCTCTACGCATTGGGCCTTGGTGCCCTCTATGGCTGGTTCGTCAAGGGCTTCCAGATCACCGAGGGCAAGGTAATGGCCGGCATCGATGTGCTCGGTGGCCGCATCTATGGCGCTGCGGATCTATCCCTGGCGTTACTCTCGGTGGGTTACATCGTCGGCTTGCGAATCGCCTCATACATCTTCACCGGTGCCATCATCGGTGTCCTTCTGATCACCCCGATCTATGGATTGATTCACGGCTGGCCCAGTGGATTGGACAATCAGGGACATGAGATCGATGTTGCGCACGGTTTTGCCTCCCTATGGTCGACCCATGTGCGATTCGTCGGCGTCGGATGCATGGTGGTCGGTGGACTGTGGACGCTATTCGCCATGCGCAAAACCATCGCCACCGGTGTCAAGCGGGTGCTGGGATCAGACCTCGTCGAGGATGTGCACGGCTTGCCGCGTACCGAACAAGACCTTTCAATGAAGAAAATGCTCCCCGTTCTCGCTTTGATTATCGTCTTGACCTTCGTCTTCTACACCTGGAGACTATCGACACAAGGCGCCACTTTGTTCCAGTCCGCCGTTCTCGCTGCCGTGGGTGCGCTGTTCCTCGCTGTCACCGCCTTCTTCTTCTCCGCGGTTGCAGGCTACATCGCCGGGGTGGTAGGGTCCAGCAATTCACCCGTCTCTGGGATGACCATTGCCACCCTGATGGGGACGGCTTTGCTCGTCTGGATTGTCGGCGATGTGATGCTCGGTATGGAACGAAATGAACTGATGTACGCGACGCTCATCATCGCCAGTGTTGTCGCGGTCAATGCGGCGATTGCCGGCGATGTCATGCAGGACCTGAAGACAGGTCATCTCGTTGGTGCGACACCTTGGCGACAGCAGATCGCTGAAATCATCGGTGTCATTGTCGGCGCGATCATAGCACCGATCACATTGGTCATGCTCAACAAAGCCTACCGCATCACCAAGGTCTACTGTTTGGAGAATCCTCCGGCCAATGACCCCACCTGCAAGAATGCGTTGGATGCACCACAGGCAGACATCATCGGGACCCTGATCGAAGGCATCTTCGGTGGCACGGTCAACTACCCGATGCTCGCACTCGGCGTCGCCATCGCCGTGCTCATCATCTGGAAAGGATTGCCTGTGATGTCGGTGGCCATCGGTATGTATCTGCCCGTTTATTTGTCCGCGACCATCTTCATCGGTGGACTGCTCAGTCACTTCATCTTGAGAACGGTGCATCTCCGCGTCGATGGCACACTCAGTGGTGAGCCTTCTGAAGAAGCGGCAGAAGCCTCAACCAACGTTTCGAAAAAGGGATTACTGATCTCGGCGGGCATGATCGCAGGAGAAGCCCTGATGGGTGTGGTCGTCGCCGCATTCATCGTTCTCTCTCTCCTGTTCAAACCGATCAGATCGCCGGATACCTGGTTTTGTTCCGAGTCACATATTGACAAGATCACAGGCCATTCAGTATGTGATGAACGAATCATCGGTATTCTTCCCAATTGGCTCGCAGTGATGTTCTTTGGCTGGTTCTTCATTGTCTTTGTTTATCTTGCTACACGTGGCATGCCACGGTCAAAGAATGGTGGTGGAAATATCATCATTGACTGGGTCGCGGTGGCCTTTGATGGTGTGCGTCGATTCATCTCAGCCATCAAACCGCCCTCGATGCGTCGCTGAAACGCTCAAAGACCCTCTTCAGAGGCACCTGTCCGGGGACGCGGATGAGCACACGTGGTATGGGACTCGAAGTCGAAGAATTGGAGGCGATGGCAAAGCGTTGTCGCCGCAACATCGTCAAGATGGTGCACGGCATTGGCGCGGGTCATCCGGGTGGAAGTCTCAGCGCCATCGACATGCTGACCGGCCTCTATGGACACCGGCTTCGCGTCGACCCCTCCGATGATGGCTGGGCGGACCGAGACCGCTTCATCATGAGCAAAGGACATGCCAGCCCAGGCGTCTATGCCATTCTACACGAACGTGGATTCCTCTCCGAAGACGACCTGTGGACATACCGCCGTCTCGGTGGAGTCTGTCAAGGTCACGTCGACATGAAGTGGTGCCCCGGTGTCGATTTCAGTGCCGGTAGCTTGGGCATGGGCCTCTCCTTTGGCATCGGTTGCGCCATCGCAGCCAGTCTCGATGGAAGCGAGCGTACCGCTTGGGTGATGCTCGGCGATGGAGAATTGCAAGAGGGCCAAATATGGGAGGGTGTGATGGCCGCGGTTCACCACGAAATCGGCAATCTCAAGCTCATCGTCGACCGCAATGGCATTCAGAACGATGACTTCTGTGAAACACAGATGCGGATGTTCGATGTCGCCGAAAAGTTCGCCGCGTTCGGTTGGGCTGTGATGGAGATCGATGGCCACGACATGTCCAGCGTCGTCGAGGCGATCGATTGGGCCGATCAGATCACCGATGGCCCAGCCTGCATTGTCATGCACACGGTCAAGGGCAAGGGTGTCTCATTCATGGAGAATAATCCGAAATTCCACGGTGCCTCCCCCGATGATGATCAATTCGCGCTCGCCATGGAGGAGTTACAATGAGTGCTCCGAGTGGTGGTGGCGCCAGCCGCGATGGCTACGGGGCCGCCCTTCTCGAAATGGTCGATGATGACAGGGTCGTCGTCCTCGAGGCCGACCTTGGTAAATCGACCAAATCTTGCCTCTTCCGAACCGAGAAACCCAGCCATACCGTCAGCCTCGGTATCGCTGAACAAAACATGATGCTGGTTGCCGCGGGTCTCGCAAGTTCGGGTTATATCCACTTTGCCTCGACATTCGCCATCTTCACCGAGCGCGCCTTTGAACAGGTGAGGAATGGAATCGCCCGACCGAATCTCATCGTCCACCTGTGTGGCAGCCACGGTGGCATTCACACAGGAACGGATGGCAGCAGTGCGCAATCGATCGAAGATCTCGCCATCTATCGAACCCTACCCAACATGACCGTTCTTCACCCCAGTGACGACGTGTCGGCCAAGGCGCTCACCCTCGCACTGCGAGACCACGGCACGCCCTCCTACACCCGAACCGCACGCAACAAGGTCGCTCGGGCCTATTCCGAGGAGAGTGCAGCAGAACTCGTCATTGGCAAAGGGCACGTCCTACGAGAAGGAACTGATGTGGCGATTCTCGCCTGTGGCGTCTTGCTCAATGAGGCCAAAGAAGCGGCGGACATTCTCTCGGCAAAGGGCGTCCAGGCCACCGTCGTCGACATGCACACGATCAAGCCACTCGATACGGCTCTGGTGAGCCAACTCGCCTCGACCTGTGGCGCGATTGTGACTGCTGAGGACCACTCGATCATCGGTGGACTCGGTGGAGCGGTCGCGGAATGTCTTGCCAGCGGTACACTCGCTCCCTTGGAACGGGTCGGCGTTCAGGATCGATTCGGCGAATCCGGTGACAGTGACGAACTTCTCGCCATGTTGGGCATGAAAGCCTGTGATATCGCTGCGGCCGCCGACCGTGCCATCTCACGTAAGTGAGGTGTCCCTGACCGCAATCCATGCGGGCACAGCCTTGATGAAGAGGAGAGCACCCGCACAGGACGGAGGGGATGACCTGAGTGAGAACGACAGTCGGTTGAAGGACCTGCTCGACGGCAAACTCTCCGCCGAAGAAATCGCCGAGGACCCTGTCCTTGCAAGCCTTGCTGAACGCATCTATGGAACTGAATTCCTCGATCAGGTTGGCATCTCCCGCGGTGCGACCAAGCGTGCATTGGCTGAACAATTCACCGAGATGGAAGGCGATGATCTTCTCATCGACGACATTCCCGAGGCAGGACTCCCCCTGCCCATGCCCGAGGACATGCCACCGGTCCCGATGGCGATTGCCGAGGATGATGAAGTCGAAGGCCGCCCAATGATTCACAAGCTCAAAATCGCCAGTGGAGGCGTCGGCCTATTGGCCATCGCCACCAATCTATTCTACGGATTTGGAAATTTCCTGTCGACCTGCAGTGCCGGTCTGCACGAGACCTGCGGTGTCAGTCTCAAACTGAATTGGCTTGAATTTCATCGCATGGATGAAGTCCTCGCTTGGAGTCCAACCGGAAGCATCGGCATTCCCGACATTGGGCTTGCCACGTTCTGTTGCTGGCTGATCATCCAGGGCATCCGTCAGCGCTGAATCAGTACATCCGTGCCAAATTCTGGCGCCGTGTCGTCATCTGGCCGGTCACGATACAGGGTCGTGGTGATTCGAATGGTGTCATCGCATCCCCAAGGATGGTCAATCCTGTTTGCTTCTCAATGACCTCGGCATCCGCGTCGGTACCGTCGAATGCAACCTCGTAAATGTGGCCATCGAGAATCTCTTGTTCTAGATTCTCAAGGGAGTGAACTCTGTCAGCGACATGGGCACGTGTGCGCGCCTCCAATTCAGATTGAACCTGAGCGAGTTGGGCTCGGACTGCGGCGACGATATCGTCGAGAGGCAGGGGTTCCTTTCCACCGGTCCGACGGGCGGCGAAGGCATTGCCTTGGTCGACATCTCGAGGCCCAATCTCGAGGCGCAAGGGGACTCCTTTGATCTCCCAATCCCAATATTTTTGTCCGGGCCGAAGATCTCGGTCATCGACCTTTACTCGCAGTCCAGCAGACCGCAGTGTATCCGCTGCTGCGGTGACGGCGGGTCCAACGGCCTCACTCTTGTGGGCTGCGACCGGCATCAGCACCACTTGGATCGGTGCGATGATCGGCGGAAATATCAGGCCATTGTCATCGCCGTGCATACTGACGACCGCACCGAGAAGCCGCTCGGACATGCCGTAGGTGGTCTGATGACAATACTGGGTTTCTCCCGCCTCATCCTGATAGGTCAGGTCGAACGCTTTGGCCCATTGATCTCGGTAATGGTGACAAGACGCGACCTGCAAGGTACGACCATTTGGCATGATGACGTCGATGGCGATGGTGTACCACGCCCCGGGGAAGGTATCCCACACCGGTCGTTTCGAGATAATGACCGGCAAGGACATCTGGGTCATCAGTCGCCCGACGATTTCCAAGTCCTCGGCGATCTGACGACTCGCACATTCCTCATCGATGTGGGCGGTATGCGCCTCGAAGAAGTGAATCTCACGCACTCGAATGAAAGAGCGCGTCTGTTTGGTCTCATAGCGGAAGGTGTTGACAATCTGGTAGGTCTTCAACGGAAGATCCGCATGACTGCGAACCCAGAGTGGGAACATGGTATACATCGCCGTCTCGCTGGTTGGACGCAAAAACATCGGCACATCCAAGTCATTTTCACCCGCGTGTCGTACCCAGTAAACCTCGCTCTTGAATCCAGCATCCTCCTCATCATGCCGCAGTTCGCTCGGGTCGACTCCCTCCTCGCGCGCCCGCTTGAGCAGGCTGACGAGCCGATTCTCCTTTTCGAGCAGGTCTTCGGGAATCAGGAGTGGGAATCGTACCTCTTCGTGATCAGTCCGCTCCATCTGTTCGTGGGTCAGGGCATCGATGCATCGCATCGCTTTCCACCCATAGGGGCGCCAAACATCCATGCCTTTGATCGGATAACGCTTGTCGACGAGTTCTGCGATCTCGACGATGGCGGGGTACCAGGCATTGAAATCTGCCTTGGGTGGAATGCCCCGCTTGGCCTTGCCGTGGTCCGCCATGTGGATGCCTCGCCAATCTCATGTGCTTGAATGTGACGCAATGGACACCGGTTGGCATCAGGATGTGAGGACCTTCTCGATGGCCTCACACATCGACTGGAATGTCTGCAGGGGTTGCATTTCCGTCTCTGTTACGATGTAGGCGCGAGGCGTGTTGGGGTCATGCATCTCCTCCATCAGATTGGCGATCGTCGCATCGACACCATAGGTGGAGATCTGGGCGAGCGAACGGGCTTGCAATTCCTCATGGGATACACCCGTCTCAAGTTTGAATCCAATCCGACGTGCATCACCTACATGAGAAGCCAGTTCGGCGATGTGCTTCTTCCCAGGCTCCAAGGTGAGGACCCAGTCATTCGCCCCACTGGCCTTCTTCCCAGATTCCGGTTTCGCATGATAATCGAGCACGGCGGCGGCATGGACCCAGCCATCCGGTTTCGATTCAGCCACTTTTAGGCAGATTCTCAACATGCCATCCGGTGTTCCAGCCCGTTGTACATTCGGCAGGGTGAATGTGGGGTCCGCACTGGTTTTTCCGGCGATCACAGTTACGATATGTCCTTGTCTATGGAGATATTCAGCGATGGTCCAACCCGTTCGTCCAGAAGAAGCATTCTGAATGGCGCGGACCGCATCGATGGGTGCACGGTTGGCGCCGAGCGTGATGGCGATGTGTTTGGAATCCGTCGTTCGATTGACGGCATGACAGAGCTCTGCCACAATCTGAACTGGATCGGGCTGTTTGCGACGGCCCTCTTCATCAGGGCCCCATAAACAGGTCGCCTCAACCCGGTCGAGGAGGTCTTGGGTCACGGGATCATCGAAGAGGTCATTGTGCATCGAGGGTACCATCAGAATCGGTGTGCCACGACCTCTTGCAGCAGAACAGGCCATCAACAGCGGGTGATCCATCATGCCATTGACAAAACGCGCGATGAAATTTCGTGAGGCGGGGGAGATGAGAATCGCATCAAATCCGTCCAACTGGGCCATTTCTGCGTCCCAATCAGTGATGACAGGCGCTTGAGATCCCCATTCGACCGCCAACGGGGTGATGACCTTGGTCGCTGCAGGCGTCATGCAAACGGTCAACTCGGCGCCATGACGGCGTAATTCCCTGGAGATTCTCACAGCTTCGGTTGCGGCGATACCGCCGGTGATGCCCAACAGAATCCTGCGGTCGGTCAACGCATCGCTGCGATGCTCGACATCGACATCCCGGGCCATCGATTGGGTCTCATCCCCTTCCCTTCATCAATCCATCCACGGGGACATGGGAGAGGAAAGAACGATTTCCGTTCCCCACCGCGGGCAGTGGTATGGAGGGCGAACCGGCCGGGGATCAACTGTCTGTTGCGCATCGACAATCAGGCTGGATGCTCATCTTCACCTTGTCTCTGATTCTCTTTCTTCTCTATGCAACAACCGCGGCTATCGCCGGTGTGGGCAGTATTCTTCTCGTGCTTACGCTGATGTCGACCCCTCTTTGCATTCTCATTGTCCGAGGCTACTTTCGACGCGATGCGTGGGCCCTTCCGTATGTGATGCTGATTTGGATCGTCGCCATCGGCATTTGCTTCCTGTTGGCGCTCGTGGAAATGAATGCCGCCATCTCCGGGGATACTTGGGCGATGGTGCAAGCCGGCCTGCTCATCTTCCTGTGTTGGTCGATGTCTCAACGCTTGCGACTGCTTCGACATCCAATGTTCAGGGCGTGGTATGATGGTATTTCACCCGCTTTGTCAACAGAATTGGCATTGGAGTTGGGTGAGGTGCTCGCATCCTGTCCACACTGCCAGAGTTTACTGGCGATTCGGCCGCTACAGATGACACCGAAAGACGAGTGTCCACACTGTACCCAGCGTTTGGTGCTGACGTCAACCGTGGCTAAATTCCTCGAAGAGGAATGAAGCCTGGTCTCAACGGTGGGCGAGGGTCAGGTTCTTCCACATGTCCTCGGGGACGGACATGGCCAGTCGAAGGCCACCCATTGCGCCGAGTTCAACCGGATCCTCGACAGTGCTGACGACGACGTCGCCGAGATCGGTGAGTCGCTCCTCGAGCATGTCTCCGAGCCCTGCGATGCCAGAGCCACCGCCGGCGAGAATCATGTTGCGGCGGAAGTGGTCGTGATATTCGGGGTTTGAGCTCGAGATGAGATCCTTGATACCGACAACGAGTGGGTCGACGATGGATTCGCAGGCAGTTCGAATGCAGTCCGTGATGTCCAATGACATTGCCTTGCCATCGATGGAGAAGTCGACGATGATCGGTTCATCCGGTGTCATGTCGCCGACGAAAGAGTAGGATTCCTTCCAACGGCGTGCCATGTCCTTGGTGATCTGGGCGCCGGCATACTTGCGCTGAATGGCGGTGATGAGAGCCGCGTCGATCATGTCACCAGCCGAATTGATGTGGGTTTGATCCTCGGGTCGAGGCACGGTGCCGTAGACACGGCAGATGTCCGTGGTTCCCGCCCCGATGTCGATGACGAGGGTGTGCTCAATCCTCTCCAGCGCATAGGCGACTGCGAAGGGTTCGGAGATGATCATGCAGGCGTTGACGCTGCCGGCAGCCGCATCGAAGATCGCCGTCTTGTCGACGTGACTTGCTTCGGCGGGTGCACCGATGACAGCGACCACGCGGTCGTAATCCTCGGGGTCGGCCAATCCGATGATCTGTGTGATGAAGTGGGCGATGAATTTCTTGTCCTCGGGGGTGTCTTTGATCACACCGTGCTCGAGAGGGCGGTAGAGGTTGAGTGCGAGGCGATTCTTGAGGGCTTCCTCACCAAAGAGGACGTCTCGGCGAAGGAAATTCTTCGCAATTTGGTCCTTCGGTGTGCCGATCACTGTCAGCACCTGCTCGTCGTGCCCATCACTGGACACCATGACGGAACGGAATGTTCCCAAATCTACACCGATGTAAAGGGTCTCGCCAGCCATCATCTCAACCTCAGGCCGCTACCCGCCGTAGCCGGTATTTCAACCATGCCCACGACACGTATCTCGCGCGCGCACACGGGGACAGAGTTCAGACCCATTGTTGGCAGGCTTCGCACCACCAAGCACTGTGCTGAGGATAGAGTGGGGTATTGATGCCACAATCGGGGCACTCCTTCACTGCGTCATCCCCGAATAAGTCGATGACGATGCGCACATGGTCGGTATCGGAGATGCCGAGATTCTGTCGCATCGCCCATAGCAGTTGATCCTCACTGGGGGTGATGATGCCATCCGCCAGAATCAAGCGGACCGCGGTGTGGTAATCCTCGAAGACCTGGACCTCGTCCGGGTCGAGCACAACGCCAAGCCGTTCGACGACCATGTTTTTGCCACCTGGATCATCGACGTAGATCACGAGACTATCTGTATCAAGAGTTGTATCACGAAGTTCGATGCAGACGCTAAACCCGTCTGCTGCAGCGTGAACGAGTTTGCTATTGCGATTGATGATTGAGGCGATGTTGCGTGCCGTCTCCTCCAAGGATCGACCCCGACGCCAACCGAGGGCATCATCCTCATTGATGACGAAGAATTCAGTGCCGATCCCGGGATATTCGATGCGAATTTCCTCCCCCCCATCGAATTCATTGTTGGAGAGATGGATGGCCCCTACCTGGGTCTCCAGCAGGTTGTCACTCTCATCGAACGAGATCATCAACGGTTTGCGCTCTTCCTCCGCCGCATTATAATGGCCGTGCATGCCCAGAATCCATTTGTCTTGAAGTCGCGTCATCGATTGCTTCTGGGCATCATCCAGACCATCGTCGACACCGAGAACGCGTGCCAATCCTTGGCCGCTGTCCATCTCTCGCTTGAATTCATCCAAGCGTTCAGTCCCACGAGTAATGGAATCCCTCGGACCGCGTTCCGAACCGTCTGAATTGGGGTCATTCCACTCATAGCCACATTTCAGACATTGCAAGAATCCTTGAATCGAAGAGGAACCGGCATCCCCTCCGCAGCGGCCGCAATCGCCCTCTTCGTCGGCCGAGAGATTGTCTCGCGCTTGGCGTCTGCCTTCGCGAATTCCGAATCCCATGTCAACTCCCTTCCCGCGGAATCATATCAGCCTATTGTGGAATTACCGTCATTCGATCCGTCCGAGAACCGTTGCGATGCCCATGCCACCACCGATACACATCGTTGCGAGGGCATATTGCCCATTCGTACGCTGCAGGATACTGGCGGCTTTGCCGACGATGCGGCAACCGCTGGCGCCGAGGGGATGTCCAAGGGCCAGTGCACCTCCATCGATGTTGACGCGCCCATCATTTGGGGCCAAGCCCATGTCGGCCAGGCAGGCCAATGTCTGTGCACCAAATGCCTCGTTGAGTTCGATCACGTCCATGTCGTCCATGGACAGGCCGGCTCGTGCCAAAGCCTTCGCACTGGCGGGAACGGGGCCAATTCCCATGACCTCTGGCGGCACACCGGCGACAGCGGTGGCAAGAATCACAGCGAGGGGTTTGAGGCCGTGCGCCTCGGCGAAGGATTCGGAGCAGACGAGCAGACCGGCCGCACCGTCGGTTAACGGCGACGAGGTCGCGGCCGTCACCGACCCATCCGCATCAAACGCCGGCGAAAGTGTCGCCATCTTCTCGAGATTCGGCGTGCGCATGCACCCATCGAGTGCCACCCCTGCGAGGGGGATGATTTCAGCATCGAAATGGCCGTCTGATTGTGCGGCGAGCGCCTTTGAATGGCTGTCGGCGGCGAAGGCCTCCTGCTGACTTCGAGAAATCGAATGACTTTGCGCAAGATTCTCAGCGGTCAATCCCATGTTGATGTAAGCCTGGGGGGTTGATTCGTTCAATCCAGGATGGGGTGATCGGTTGAATCCACCGCGCTCGACCCTGGACATGGATTCGACACCGGCGCAAATGAAGGCCTCTCCTGAGCCCATCGAAATCGCACCGGCGGCACTGTGAATCACCTGCATCGAGGAGCCACACAGGCGATTCGTCGTCATGCCCGGCACACTATGGGGCAAACCGGCGAGATATGTGGTGATGCGGCCGAGATTCAATCCCTGTTCACCTTCCGGGTAGGCGCACCCAAGCATCAGATCCTCGACATCCGCGGGCGTGATGCCGGTGCGGTCCAATACCGCTCGAACGACTGCTGCGGCCATGTCCTCGGGCCGGGTGTCGGCCAAGGCTCCCCGATGGGCTCGACAAAACGGCGTCCTGCAATAGCCTGCAATCACCGCTCGCATGGCCTGCCCACAGCCCAATCGCCCATAATCCTTGACCGTTCCATGTGCCCTACGGGCACAGAACGGGTTATGAAGGGATGGCGGGTCGCGCGGCTCGATGATTCGAGACTGCCGCACCCACGGATTCTTCGAGGGCGAGAATTGCCACGCCTGCAACGACGAAGGGAAGTTCATCATGAGCGACCGCGAACGAGACATCCTGGGCCGCAGAATGGCCGGGGTCCTGAGACACTTTCCCGAGAAGTTCAATCTCGACATGGACCTCAATGGCTGGGTTGACATTCGTGAGATGGTCGACGCACTGAAGGGCAAGGACCGCCGCATGCACTGGCTCCGACCCCACCACATCCGCGCCGTCTCTGAGACGTGCACCAAGGGCCGCTACGATGTCCGTGGCGACATGGTTCGCGCCACCTATGCGCACACCGTGGAAATCGAATTGGATCTGCCGACCGACGATACACCCAACCTGCTCTACTACCCCTGCGCACCCGCGGATGAAGCCCACCTGCTGGAGCATGGCATCAAGCCCGGTGACCGAAAGCACGTCCACCTCTCCAAAACGGTGACCCAAGCGGCGAGCGCCGGACACGTTCACCACCACCGACCGGTCATCATCGAAATCGACTGCATCCAGATGGAAGCCAATGGCGATACCATCTATCACGCGGGAACCGTGGTTTACCTGACCGAAGAGGTCGAAGCGCGCTACTGTGCACCTCTCGAGGGAGATCACCCCGAATTGGAGGCCTGTGTCGCCGAGTGGGATGAGGAAGAGGCTGCGGCTGCAGCCCTCGCCGAAGAAGAGTGAACTTCAGGGGTAGCCGCCGCAGCTGCCACAGAATTCCAGCGCTGCGTCTAGCGGCGCATCGCAATGTCGACAGAGACCGGTACTGACTGTCTCGACCTCCACCTCGGGCGCGACCGAGACGAGTCGAACGTTTTTCGTCGCCTTGACCGGTTCGATCTCGGCCTCCAATCGGATTTGCCAGGCGACCGAGAAGGCCATGGATTCCTGTAAAGCCGCTTCGAGGTGAACCAAGCGCTTGTCCCGATCCGGACCTTCGCCCTCGGCCTCGGTCTCCGCGATCTCCAACTGAATCCAGCGACGGAAGGATTCGAGGTCAGGTTCTCCCATGGAGCCACAGGCGCACCGGCCTCATAGATGAATGAAGCGACGCCATCCCTTTGAGGGGGGGGCGCCCACAACCGGCCATGGGTCGCATCGTACTGAAGTGGGGTGGTGGCCTCATCACCGACAAAGCCACCCTGTGCACTGTCCGTTCCGACCGACTTCAAACACTCGCAACAGCCGTCGATACACTCACCGCAGCAGGTCATCAAGTCATCCTCGTCCACGGTGCGGGTTCATTCGGTCATCTACGGTCCAAGGCAGCCCGTCTGGCAGAGGGAAATGTCGAAGGTTTTGATCAATCCGAAGCCATTCAACAGGTGCGCGCAGACATGGATACACTCCATTCGTACGTCCTGGAATCCCTCGCCTCACCCACGACCAGTCACCCACCGCGCGACTTTGTCACCAATACCGGTTCGGCATTCTCCGGCGACCTCTCTGGTTTCTTTGGAGAGGGCATCCATGTGACCTTTGGCGATGTTGTCAAATGTGACCCTCCGAAGGATTTTGGCATCCTATCTGGAGATGATCTGATGCTCCGTCTCGCCACTGAATTAGAAGATGTCACACACTGCATCTTTGCCATGGGAGACGTGGCCGGATTGATGACTGGACCCGGCCCCGATGCACAATTGATTCCATTGTGGCACCCAGAAGAGGGCCTTTCAGGAGACCATGCCACCGAACAGGATGTCACCGGCGGGATTTTCTTGAAAGCGGACCGCGCCGCGGCCATCGCCACACATGTCGACCACGTATGGTTCGTCGATGGTCGTCATCCGGAACGCATTCTCTCGATTGTTAACGACGGCATGGCCGTGGGCACCCGAATTCGCCCCTGAACGATGCACTGCGTCGCACCGACGTGTTCATGAAGGGTCCACATCTGGAACGGGTTGAGGAACACCCATGTCCACCGATTCCCAGGCCGCCCTCACAGCGGAGGGTCACGACCCTCAACAGGTCGAAATGATGGCCGAACAGGTCATTCTCGTCGATGTCGAGGACAACGTCATCGGCCAGATGAGCAAGGTCGAATCCCACCGAGGCGAGGGCTCACTTCACCGCGCCTTCTCCATTCTTGTCTTTGATTCAGAAGACAGACTCCTTCTGCAACAGCGTGCCGAGGACAAAATCACCTTCCCCGGTGTCTGGGCGAACACGGTCTGCAGTCATCCACTGCATTCGAATGGGCAGCCGGAAGATTCGACTGCGGCCGCGATCCGCAAGATGGAACAGGAGATGGGGGTCCCCGAGGAGACCTTCGACGCTGCCGAAATTCACTTCATCACCCGAATGATGTATCGCGCCCGAGCCGACGGCATCTGGGTCGAACACGAGTTGGACCACATTCTCTTCGCACGTGCACCGGACGGCTTCAACTTCAGGGCGAATCCGAATGAGATCTCTGCGACCCGCTGGGTGACCCGTGCAGAACTTACCGACTGGCTTGAAGACAAGGAAGCAAAGGAGGTCATCGCCCCTTGGTTCCGATGTATCGCTGAACAGATTCTCCCCGAGTGGTGGGGCAACCTTGACAGCCTGCCTAGGATGAAGGATGAACTCATCCGAGACATGGGTGATGTGAGCCAAATGATGCCATCCACCGCCGATTCCGCACCTGGGGAAGCGTTGATGGGCGCATTGGCATCACACAAGACTGCTGTGGAATCGCGCATTCTCGCAGCGCTCGGTAAGTCTGGAAATGAGCGCCTCGCAGCCGCGATGCGCCACCTGATCGATGGCGGTGGCAAGCGGTTGCGCGCCATCCTGCCCTATCTGGTCGCCGATGCGCTCGGTGGCGCTAACGATGGTCTCTACGACCTGGGTGCAAGCATCGAGATCATTCACAGTTTCACACTCGTCCACGATGACATCATGGACAATGATTCGGTTCGGCGCGGGCGCCCTGCGGTCCACATCGCATATGATCACCCGACGGCCATCAATGCGGGAGACGCGATGCTCGCAGTCGCTTTCGAAGTCCTCGCAGAATCCAAGCATTATGACGACGAGCACTTCCGCGATCTGGTCCGCATCGTCGGCAGCATGGTCCGCCAGGTCAGCGAGGGACAGCAGGAGGACATGTCCTTCGAGGAACGCGAGGATGTCAGCGAAGCGGAATACCTCCACATGATCAGCGGCAAGACCGCTGCCATGTTCACCACCTGCTCAAGAACCGGTGCACTGCTTGCCGGCGCCGATTCAGCAACAATTGAGACGATGGCACAATGGGGTGAGAACGTCGGACTCTGCTTCCAGTTGATGGACGACCTGATCGACGCGACGGGCGATAGCAAGACGCTGGGTAAGCCGGCCTGCAGCGATGTCATCGAGGGAAAACAAACCCTCATCGCCATCCACGCACTCCAGCAGGACCCCGCAACCCTACCGACATTCCACGAAGTATTCGGGTCCAGTATTGACGATACAGACCGAGAGGTGCTCGACGCTGTCGTCACAGAACTCGAAGCATCGGGCTCCATCCAATACGCCAAGGACAAGGCGATGTCCTACCACGCCGCCGCCCATGCATGCCTCGATTCGCTCGACGATACACCAGGACTGTCAGTTCTCAGAGATCTGACCGACTTCCAACTCATCCGCATCAGTTGATTCACGCTTCGACAAGTGAACAATGTCTCACTATAGTTCAAGCATCAATAATCGAAACCAACCGAATCCGTATCATCAAAAATCAGAGCCGACTGAATCGGCTGTGAATCCGGCTCGACGAGCCTCTTAGCAATAAGAACAGCCAGATTCAATCGGCGTAATAGGATTCGGTTGGGAGTTCCGGCTTCATGCCCTTCCGGGTGCGGATCTCTCCAACAACCTTCTCCAGAAGCATACGCGGCAATTCCTCGAATCCACAGTTCTCACTGTTCCAGATGGCGCGACCTTGGCTGGCCGCACGAATGTCGTTGGAGAATCCAAAGGTCTCTGCGACCGGAACCGTGCCGATCACCGTGGTGGTCTCACCATCGGCGGGCATGTCCTCAATGACACCGCGGCGGGTCGTGACCTCGCGGGTCACGCCACCGAGCCAGTCGTTGGGCACGGAGACGTGCAGCTTCTGCATCGGCTCCATGACGGTTGTTCCAGCGCGGACCATGGCACCGCGCATGGCGTTGCGCATGGCGGGGATGGTCTGAGCGGGACCGCGGTGAATCGCGTCCTCGTGGAGCTTGGCATCGGTCAGGCGGACCAGCATGCCCATGGCGGGCTCTCCGGCGAGCGGACCGGCCTTGCAGACCTCGTTGAAGCCCTCGATGAGGAGTTCGCGGGTCTCGTGGAGGCCCTGGATTCCCTTCGTGCCGTTGATGAAGACGTTGGTGCCGTGGATGGCGTATCCCTTGCGCATCATGTCCTTGTCCATGCCGAGTTCGGCGAATTGGTTGCCGATCTCTTTCGCGTCCTTGTTGCGGATGTTGCCCTCACGGAAGTCGCCGGCTCGCAGGGAGTCAACGACATTCTGTGGCAGCATCTCAACCTCGATGTAGAATCGGTTGTGGCGGTTGGGGGACTTGCCTTCGAAGGGACGGCCGACGTTGTTGCCGTTGATCGCTTCACGGTAGACGACGATGGGCTCGCTGACCTTGACCTTGATTTTCTGCTCCTCTTCGATACGGTACGTCGTGATTTCAAGGTGAAGTTCGCCCATGCCCGCGAGCAGTGCTTCGCCTGTCTCTTGGTTGGTTGTGACCTGCAGAGAAGCGTCCGCCTTGGCCAGGCTGCGGAGTGCATCGATGAACTTCGGGAGGTCCTTCATCGACAACGGTTCCACGGCGACCGTGACGACGGGTTCTGAGTAGTGTCGAATCTCTTCGTAGGGGATGAGATCCTTGTCGCTGGTGACGGTGACTCCTGCAGCGGCGCTGCGGATACCGGTGATGGCAGCGATGTTGCCCGCGACGACCCTCGGGACGGAGATACGATCGCCACCGACCATCATGCAGACCTGCTGGACCCGTTCGGCCTTGTTCGCTCCGAGTGCCCAGACCGTCTGTCCGTGGTTGATTGTACCCGAGTAGAGACGCCCGACGGCGACCTCACCGGCGTGCGGGTCCATCCAAATCTTGGTGATCATCATCGCGAGCGGACCCTCGGGGTCACACTCGAGCATCGATTTCCCCTCGGGGGAATCGAGGTCGCCAGTCCAGATGTTGGGGATGCGGTACTTCTGCGCCTCCATAGGGTTGGGCAGTTGACTGACGGCCATGTCGAGCAGCACTTCGTGGACGGGCGCCTTCTTTGCCAGTTCCTTTTGGTTCTCTTCGTTGCAGTAGTTGAAGATATCAGCGAATGAGATGCCGGACTTTTGCATGTAGGGCACGGTGATGCCCCAGTTGTGGTAGGCCGAGCCGAATGCAACGGTGCCATCACCAACGCTGACCTGCCAGGACTTCTTGTGCTCGGGCGGCGCGAATTGGCGGATGAGCTGGTTGACCTTGGTGATCTGCTCCATGAAGCGGGCTTGCATGTCTTCGGGCGTGACCTGCAATTCGTTGATGAGGCGGTCGACCTTGTTGATGAAGAGGACGGGCTTGACCTTCTCTTTGAGCGCTTGACGCACGACGGTCTCGGTCTGGGGCATTGCACCCTCGACCGCACAGGTGAGGATGAAGCAGCCATCGACCGCACGCATGGCGCGGGTGACGTCGCCACCGAAGTCGACGTGACCGGGTGTGTCGATGAGATTGATCAGGTAATCCGTGCCTTCGACAGAGTGAACCATTGAGGCGCTCGCTGCGTTGATGGTAATCCCGCGGGCGGCCTCCTGATCGTCGAAGTCGAGGACGCGGGCCTTGCCAGCCAGGTCCTCGGACATCATGCCCGCTCCAGCGATGAGATTGTCCGACAGGGTGGTCTTGCCGTGATCGATGTGGGCAGCGATGCACAGGTTGCGAATCTGCGGGCGGATGTTCATGACCTCGACGGCCTTTGCAATGTTGTCTTCCTTACGTCCCATGAACAGCACCTTTGGATGGCCCGCCGACCTGAACTTGGTTGATAAAGCCGTCTGTGGGCCCGCGCGCGTGCGCCCGCGAGAGAGGGCTTATGTGTTCAAGCGACTGCGACGGAATTCGGGGCGCTCATCTCGTGCAGTAGAAGTGAGAAATCCTGACGCACGGATGCGAGGTTCAATTTGGCCTGTTCGATCTTTGCGAGGAATTGCTTCTTCGTCGCCTTTGTCGCGGCCTTCATCGCCACCTTCTGACGATCGATTTCTCGCCAGGCGCGCTTGACCGCCTCTCGACAGGCATCGGCACGGGAACGGAAGGCAGACTCTTCCTCCACTTCAGTTCCCTGTGCCCGCTTGTAGGCCATGTCCATTCGGGCAATCTCGATGCTCCATTTCGGGGTTCGCTTGAGATTGCGGTTCAGACCAACTGCGGACCATGCTCGAATCCACCACTTGGTGGGGTCGAATTGCCACCAGCGGTGGCCGTTTCGGTAATCCGCTTGGAAGGCGTGGTGGAAGTTGTGGTAACCCTCGCCGAAGGTGAAGAAGGCGAGGAAGGGATTGTCCCGACTGGTGTTTTTGTCAGAGTAGGGTTGGCTGCCCCAAACGTGAGCGGCTGAGTTGATCAGGAAGGTACCGTGATGGACCCAGACCGTGCGGATGAGGCCGCCCCAGATGAAGCCACCAATGGCACCACCGACGCCTGCGATGGCATAGCCGACCGCGGCGGGGAGCACCATGCCGACCAAGAATCCTAGCAGGAAGATGTGCCTGTGCTGGAATCGCAGAATCCAATCCTTTTCCAGGTCTCGGACATTGCTGAAATCAGGTGTGTCATCCGTGGGTTTGAGCAGGATCCAAAGCATGTGGCTCCAAAGAAAACCCTTGCTCGCATCATAGGGGTCCTCTCCGCCATCGGTGTCCCGGTGGTGGTGGCGGTGGTCGCTGCACCATTCGAGGACGGAATTCTCGAAAGCACCCGCGCCGAACAGAGCATAGAGCAGCCGAAGCGGCCAACGTGCCTCATGGCTGCGATGCGCAAAGAGTCGGTGATAACCGACGGTGATGGACAAGCCACACGCGTAATACATCACGAAGAAGATGATGAGTTCCAACCAACCGATACCATAGGTCAATCCGTGCCAGATGGCAAGAAACAAAGCGAGGGGAGGCGTCAGGACAAGAAAGATGGAATTGATCCATTCAATTTTGAACGTCTCACCGCCCACCGTGACTTCGACCATGCGCCGCCCCTCTTCCATTCATCTTTGAGGGTTGGGGTCGAGTGGAACACCGAAGTGAATTCCGGGGCTGATGATCAGCGCGCCGAGGAAGCGATGCGCTGCACCTCTTCCTTCTTGCCGACCGCGAAGGAGGCGACGTCGCCATCCTTGGCCTTCATGAGTTCGTTGACGATGCCATTGGTGAGCGTGCGCGTCGTCTTGTAAGTGGCGGAGATGCTGCCCCTGCACAGGTTGCGGATGGCGACATCGAGACGGCGCGCGGGGGCGCTGTCGACGGCCTTGGGCTGGGAGACCGCACCGAATTTGATGCGGGTGATCTCCTCCATCGGGGCCGCGTGTGTGATCGCGTCTACCAGAATCTGAAGGGGGTTGTCTCCCGTTCGCTCGTGAATGATGTCGAGTGCATCTTCGAAGGACTTGGCGCCGTACTGCTTCTTGCCGCCATTGCGGCCGTTGCGCATCAGGCCGTTGATGAAGCGCTCGACCACGCTGAGCTTCGACTTGCCCATCCAGGCGTTTGCGTGACGGCCACCCGAGTGGGGCGTGCCGACGGTTGCGAGGTTAACGTAAGGGGCAAGGCCGGGGTCTTCGCAGGTGACCTCAGAGGCATCCCACTTCCCAAAGACGAGTGTGCCGATGCCCGCGATGGGACTGGCTTCGACCTCGGGGGCAGCCTCCTCTTCTTCTTCGATGTCTTCGATGATCTCTTCGTCAGACATTGTGATTCCTCCTGATCTCAGCGGATCGGCTTCTCCTTGCGGCCACGGACCATCTCGTTGAGCGAGACGCCGTTGACCTGGATGACCTTGTAGCGGATGCCGGGGATGTCACCATAGGACCGACCCTGTCGGCCACCGATGCCTTCGACCATGACCTCGTCGTGTTCGTCAATGAAATTGATTGCACCATCGCCAGGGGCGAAAGCGGTGAGCTTGTTGCCGCTGCGAATCAGACTGATCTTGACCGCCTTGCGGATGCCGGAATTGGGCTGCTTTGCCTCGACGCCGACCTTTTCGATGACGATGCCCTTTGCCTGATTGGAGCCTTGTAGCGGGTCGTGCTTGAGCACACCGCCCTGTCGACGCTTCTCCTGTCGCTTTCTGAATCCAGAATCCTTCCAACGAAACTTGAGACGGTCCGACTTCATCTTCGGACCTGAGAATAGACCGCGACCCATGTGGATACCTCTCCTACGGAGCGTTCCGCCGACCGACCCACCGTATATGAGCGTGACGGGTACCGATTGGCCCTCGGGTTGACGGTTCAGGGGGGGCGATGTGTCCCCAATCATCATACGTTCGCTGCACTCGGCATTCAACATGGCATTCAGGGACCACCTCGAAGGGGCGCATTCCCCCTCTGGAACCATCTCCTGCATCCATGGGTTGTTTGACCTTTCACACGAGTTGGGGCACGCGCTCATCTTGGCCAAAGATGTCGCAGAAGCACCGGGTCATGCCGCTGCAGTGAACGTTCTCTCACGTGAACGGCTTTGCGCGGTGTTGGGAATCGACGCGGGTGAATTGATCGACATTCTGGGGTCCGCGGTGGAGAATCCGACCGAACCGGTCTTCGTCGATGGTGGCCCTGTCTTGGAGAATGCGCCAGAGGTCGATCTGCACTCGTTGCCGATTCCCTGGCATTACCGTGAGGATTGTGGCCGCTACATGTCGGCCTCGATCGTCATCGCCGAGTATGATGGCCAGCGCAATGTTTCATTCCACCGACAGAAACTCCGGGATGCGAACCATGTTGTCGCACGCCTGGTGCCGCGTCACCTGCGAACCATGGTTGACAAAGCGCGCTCAAAGGGCGAAGAGATTTCGATTGCCATCGTCAATGGTTGTGACCCGGTCGTCCTGCTGGCTGCGGCGATGTCCTTTGACGAGCACATCGACGAATTGACCGTCGCTTCGACGCTACATCAGCGGTTCTATGGAAAACCATTGGCATTGGTCAGACTCGAAAATGGCATCCCCGTTCCAGCGGATGCCGAGTATGCAATGGCTGCATCCATCACACTCGAGGATGATGTGGAGGCACCCTATGTAGACATCACAGGAACTCTGGACGATGAACGCACCGAACCGGTATTCAGAATCCACAGTCTACACCACCGCAACGACCCCATTTTCCACGCTCTCATCCCTGCTGAAGGCGAACACAAGGCACTGATGGGCCTGCCGCGGGCGCCGACGATCAAGGCAGCGGTCTCCGCCGTCACGACCTGCCATGATGTGCACATGACCGAGGGCGGCTGTGGTTGGTTGTCTGCAGTGGTCAGTATCACACCGAACGATGCGGGCGATGGCCGCAGGGCGATTCAAGCCGCTCTCGACGGTCATCGGAGCATGAAGATGGTCACCATCGTCGATCGCGATATCGATGTGGCAGACCCCGCGCGCGTGGAGTGGGCATTGATGACCCGCTGGCAGCCTGATGCTGATACCGTCATCCTGTCCGGACAGAAAGGCAGCAGTCTCGACCCCTCGAGAGCTGAGGACGGGACAACCTCCAAGATCGGATATGATGCAACATTGGCCCCCGGGATTGACAAAGGACCCTACACTTCGGTCCAGTAGGTGGGAACCGATGGCCGAAGGACTCGCAGGCACCCTGCAGCACCCTCGCAGAAGTCTCGGCGACCGTCACCGCTCTCAGGCCATCAAGTTCCAGCGCCTCGCCAATGCCGATGCCTCACAGTTCAAATCCAACATGGATTGGGCCGAACAAAATGCCAGACAAGCCCTGCTGCATGACTTCACCCACGTCGACAATTGGCGGGCCCTCGCCGGCATCAAATTGGCCATCGAGGATGAGATGGGCTTGCGCGCGTTGCTCAGTGATCTCTTCGCCGTGCTCGGACGTGACCCTGACCAGGTCGCCCAATTGTCTGGCGTGCCGATTCTCTCCGTCGGTTCCGAATTGCTCGAAGCCGCTTTGTTGCGCGACCCGCTCGACCCCGATGCATGGTTCACCTCCTTGGATGAGGATTCCAAAGCGTCCTTCTGTGCCCGCTTCGCCACGCTTGACCTGTCCGACCCGCGCTGCAATGTGCTGTTCGGGCGCCGCGTTGAACGCTTGTGGGTCGAAGGGGATGATGGGCTGTGCATTCCACTGGCGCGCAGCCTGCTCTCCCAACGACCTCAGAATTTTGAGATGTGGACAGACCTCGGGCGCGCGCACGAGCGTGCAGAAGCATTCGATGAAGCCTGGTTCTGCTATGATCAAGCGCAGACCCATGGCCCGCACACCACGGTCCGAGATGCCTTTCGGGAGCGGATGAAGGGTCGATTGGATTCGGGCAAGAAATTGCCATGGTCACAACCCTCGATCGATGTCCGAGATCAATTCCTCGAGCGCATGCAGACCTTGGCCTCGCGATTTGTGGCCCAAGAAAAGGAACCTGAAGAGGAGGAAGAAGTCACCTCAGTTAACCAGGACGAGGTCCAATTGACGCAATTCCTCGACTCGGGTGAGTTCGCTGCAGCCTTCTTCCTCTCCCGAAGACTCGTTACGCGGGGAGAGACGTGGGCACAACCCTTCCTCGAGCGGGCCGAATCCGGGCTCTCTGCCGGCGATGAAGTGCATATCCCCTGAGGTCTGGACATGTCACGTTCTTGGGTCGTCGCTTGGGTCACGCCGAAGGCCTTGCCACCCGTTCCCTTGTCGCATGAGGATGCCTGCTTTCTGATGGTCAAACATGTCAAACGGGGATGGGAATTGCCCGGGGGTTGGATCGAGTCTGGCGAAGATGCTGAGATGGCCGCGCTGCGCGAGGTCTTCGAAGAGACCGGCCTACTTGGCACGGCGAAATCCGTCGCGAAGGGACTCGCAGAAGGCGGTGGGCATGTGGTCTGGGTCGAAATCGATGAAGATCCAACGCCTGTCGCTTGGACCTCCGCAGATCCCGCCATCGAGGAGGTCGGGTGGTGTCTTGAACCGCCCGAGCCACTCGCTTGGAGTCTGGGCGAATTGGTTCAATTTGCCGCTCATGATTGGCCGGTTTGAGCCGCATCTTCAAGCACGAGTAGGCCCGGACCATCGGCCACCTTGTCTCGGAGATAGTCCACCATCTGCTGCACATCATCCGGATGGGCCATCATCTTCGGGTGGGATTCCCCTTGGGAGCGGGGCGCGGCCAACTCGACCGCTTCATCCATCGTCTGTGCATCGGCATCGACATCAGCGAGGGCAAGATCGAGCCACTGCAAGCCCGCATCGACGGCCTGTTCGGTGAGTTCGGTCTGTTTGAATCCGTGATGGGCGACCCAATAATGACGCAAGGCCGCGGCACCATGTCCCTTTTCGAACCACAGATTGGCAGCGTGGTAACGGGAGAGAGCGATGATCTCCACAAGGTGGGGACCTTGACGAGAGATCGAACTGTACAGGGCGAGAGCCATGCCTTGCTCATCCCGCGATTCATGCCATCGTGCGAGGTTGATGATCGCGAGGCCATGGTATCGATGACCCGCCTCCAACGCTTCGAGGCGGTCCATCGCCCATTTCAGGTCGACACCCGCTTGCTCGTGTTCACCGAGGCTGGCGCGGACCAAACCCCATTCCATTCGGATGCGCGCCTCGAGAAGGTGATCTCTGGTCTCGGCTTGACGACTGAGTTCCAGCGCCTGGGTCAGGTATTGTTGTGCGGCTTGGGCATCATTGGCCAATTGTGCTTTTCTGAATTCGAGGAATTGGATTTCACACGCATCGAGAGGTAGAGTGTGTGAACGGCCGGCAGCGAGGGCGAGTTCCGCTTCAAAGAGGCTCATGCCAGATCCCCCTGAGAGGCCATCAGGAGTGCGATGAATCCAGAGGTGGCATCGACCGTATCGGTCTTGCCCGTCCAACCGGCGGCACCAGCATGACCGCCGCCTTCACCGCCGCTCCGGTCGACCATGGCCTGCATCAGTTCACCGAGGTGGACACCGCCCTTGGTCGCCGCACGGCTGGCCCGCGCGGACAGTCGAGTCTCTCCCTCGGCGCGGCGGGCGACCAGAGCGACATCGGCGCCGGCGGAGATCAGCGAACGGGCGACGATGCCCTCGTTGGTGCTCGCGCGCGTATAGGATAGGAACCATTTGCCCGCGGCCAATGTTTCAACGCGGGACAAGCCCTTGGCGATGGCAACGCGTTGTGAATGATTGAGTTCGACAGATTCCATGCGCTCGACAAAGGCGGCGAAGTCCAATGACGCGCCATCCGACAAGCGAGATGCGCAGGCCAAGGCATGTGCATCGGCGTGGCGGAAGCGGCCCGTGTCCGTGACAATGCCCGCCAACAATAGTTGGCGCGAGGCATCGTCGAGTCGGTCCGCAGCGTGAGCTTCAGCGAAGCATTGGATGATTTCAGCGGTGGAACAGACCTCCCAGACGATGGATAGATCTTCTGGTCCAAGGTCGAATGCCTCCCCCGCCGCGTGGTGGTCGATGATGCACTTCGGCACATCGGGCAGGTCGACGCCTGGTTGGCTTGGACCGGCAGCATCGACGATGATCAGTCCGCCGAGTTGACGCGGCCAGACCGCGCCGTCTGTGAATTGGAGAAATTCTGCGCCCGTATCCTTGACGACTGCCCTGGCGATGGTCGACTGATGCAGTCCGCACGCGCGAGCCATCGGCCCGAGAATACGTGCCAATGCACAGGCTGAACCGACCGTGTCCATGTCGCCATTGCGATGGGTCAACACGGCGATGGCACCACGCTTCATTGCCGCAGTGACCCATCGGTCGAGTGCGGCGAGATCCTCAGCCCGACCGGACATGAACGTCACCTCAGGCGGTCTCGAATTGCTTGACTGCCTCTTCGTAGGTACTGCGCAGTTCGGCTTCCTTGGCTTCGAGGGTTTTCAGATGGCCCTTCAGCTGGCCGAGAGAATCGGAAAGATTGGATTGGAGTGTCTCGAGGTCATCCACCTCGATCAGCAGGGGACCGACCTGCTGATAGATGGCGCGAGAGGGATCTTGAGTGGTTAGATGGCCCAATGTCGCCTCGATTTCCCGCACTTGAGCTTGAACAGCGGCCAATTGTTGGGAGACCATCTGCAACAATTGCACGACCTGATCCAGGCTCTGGGTCTCACGCATCGAATTCACCACCGTCGCCGATGCTCATCAGGGCTTCGCTCGCCGCGCGCAGGGAGCGCATGGTGGAATTGAATCGGGCGCGAAGGTCGCTCGCACTGGATCCTTCGATGTGAATTTGAATGTCTTCTTCATTCAGAGAGACAAGAGCATCTTCACAGGACAAACTGGCTGCGAGTGATTTGGATGAAGGGGAGGTCAGACGGATCTCGGCCGTCCAATCACTCTTCTTCGTCGCCACGCTCGGCCGCCTCCGACTTGGCGCGTTCGAACTCGATCGCCTTCTGACTGGCGATGACCGCCATGTCTGTTGCGGTCGCGCCTTCCATGCCACGGCGGATGATGCGGTTGTTGGAATCGCTGGCGCGTGTGAAGGGCTCCCAAACGCCACCTGCGAAGGTGTGGTCGCACTTCTTGCAGACCCAGATGCCAGCGGCCTTGCGCTTCACCTTGGGGTATTGGCACACCGGGCAGGTATAGGAACGCTTGACCTTGGCCAATGCAGCACCGGCTCGGCGTCGAACGCTGACACCGTAGCGGGCGCCGTACTTGGCGGTCGCGCCTGTCTTCTGTGTTCGCTTGCTCATAGTGAGGCCTCCTGCTCAGCGACGATCGCTCGGAGTTCGGCGCAGCGGGACTGCGCGGCATCCATGATTTCGTCGAATTCGGCCGCGGTGAAAATTCCTCTTAGACCCTTCTGAAGGGAGTGGACATGGCCCTCATTGCCGAGTGTGATGTGAATTCGCTCATCTCCGCCGAGTTCTTCGCGGTGGGTTGCATCGTAGACGAAGCGTCCACCGACCTTGTGGTAGGAGCACATGATCGGCGCGCCCTTGACCTCGAGTTTGTAATCCTCACCGACGTCAAATCGCTCCGCCGGCACCGTCGCGGTGCGCAGGGCGGCGATCGCCGCGAGGGCGAAGGCGTCGAACAGGTTGCCGTCATCGCTGATGGCGAACAGGTCGAGGATGACCTGCCAGGCCTTCTCGCCGGGCAGGATGCACAATTCCTCTGTGTTGATGCAGCCGGACTCACGGATGCCACGGTCGACCACACGGCCGAGTTCGATGCTCTCGGGCGAGGGGGGGCCGGGCTCCCAGTTCGGGCCGCAGACCGGGCGCACCTCTGCGCTGGTCATCAGACCGCCCTGCGTGGGTCGGTCCGGGTAGGGGGTCATGATCTGGAACTTGACACCGGCGAGAACGATGGTGTCGCCCATGCGCACGCGGCAAGATCCCTCGGCATTGGCAAGGCAGTCGACCTCGATTTCAAGATCGCGGCCATCGAATTGGCTGCGGCCGTCCAGGCGAGCATCATCGGCCGCGAGTGCGGCGAGATTCTCACGCAGAAGGCTGGGGATGATCGGTGTTGCCATCAGACATCACCTCCGTAGCGGCGCTGGAGCGCATCGACCATGATCGCGTGCACATCGTGAGCCGCCTTGACGTTGTAGTCCCAGCATAGCTTGAACTCCTCCATCGAGAGGTCGCCATCCATTTGCAGGAAGACCAACTCATCGGTCATCGGCAGGATGCCCATGGGCAAATCGGCCTCGCCGTAGTTGTCCTCGGGCTTGTTGAGGTCCATCAGGACGACACCGTTGCACTTGCCAGCCGCCACGCTGACGACCATGTCGGACATCGGAATGCCGGCGTCGGCGAGTGCCACACTGGCCGCGGTGATGCCGCAGCAGCGGGTACCAGCCTCGGCACAGATGATCTCGATTTCAACGCGGATTTTGCTGCGCGGGTACAACTCGAGGTCGACCACGCTCTCCAGCGCATCCTTCGTGACCTTGCTGATCTCGCGGCTGCGTCGGTTGAAGCCCGGACGGATGCGATCCGTCGTGCTGAACGGCGCCATGTTGTAGCGCACATCCAAAATGGCGCGGTCTTGACGCTGAATCTTTCGCGGGTGGGCCTCCATCGGTCCGTAGACCGCGGCGATGGCCTCGTTCTTGCCCCACTTGATGTAGGCGCTGCCGTCGGCGACGGGGATGACCCCGCACTCGATTTCGACAGCGCGCATTTCATCGGCCTTGCGGCCGTCTTCTCGGATGCCATTTGCATCCATGCACTGATAATCTCCATATCCCATGATATTCACTTCCTTTGACTTTCACTCACTCACCCAGCGCATCAATGCGCTCTCGGAGACCGGGGAGGTGTGCGGTGTCCCGGATCAGCTTCAGTGCTGACCGGATGTCACGCATGCCATCCTGCTCTCCATCGATCCACACTCGACCGTTCTGGCCAACGACCAGACGGGCATCTCCCAAGTCCTTCAGGGCCTGCAGCATGCTGCCGCCCTTCCCAATGACCTGGGGGATGATGTGGGGGGGAATCTGTTCGACGAGGCCGGACTTCAACTTTCGAAGTCCCATGCCCTTCATCGTCGCGACTGCGGATTGGGTCTCGTCGACCTCCTGCACACGGCAGAGGACGGCTTCCCCGACATTGAGGTGTTCGCGCACGGCACCGAACTCGACCTTCCACGGTGCGAGGCTCATCGGCAGAATCGCGTTGAACGACGCGCCGATGTCCAAGAACCAGATGTTGTTCGTCATGCCTTCGACCAGACCGATCACAAGATCGCCCGCTCGCGGCACATATCGGCTGCTCAACGGGTCGATGCTGACCATCTGTCCATTTTCTTGTAGGTTTCCCATGCGCATGGCCACCATCTGTCCGTCGATTCGACGGACACCGTGTCCAGCTTCGGCGCCTTCGTGGCCGCCGAGGCGCTCGCCCGGATGGACGAGTCGCCCAGCACCCGAGTCTTGCTCGGAGGGTGTGCTGTCTTCACTCATTTCTCATTCACTCCGAGCCGGCCGACCGAACTCCCCTCTTTAACGCTGCCCACCCCGTAGGGGTGATGGAACCAGCCTCACTTGATCTCCTTGACCTCGGTGTTCGGGTCGCGCTTGGCGACCTTCGAAAGGTACTCTCCCTTCATCCCTGCGGGAATCTCGACGACGAAGGCCCACGAGCCATCCTCGAGCCATTGTTCTTTGATCACATCGCTGCGCACTTCTCGGTGGACGGAGCCGTAGGCGGAGCCGGCCACGCGGAAGGCCAATTTGATGGTCTGGAAAGAGAGGGGAATCACCGGCCGAAGCACATCGACGGCGTCCTTGATTTGACGCTCGACCGAGAGGAAGGGGTCGGGGTTCCAACGCAACTCATCCAGGGCCAATTCGATTCGCGTTGCGGGGTGTGGGGATTTCGAGCGCGGATCGATCGCCGTACGACTGATCTCGGTGATGATTCGAGCCCGCTTATCGGCGATCATTTTCCGGCGTTGAACCGTGGTCAACTGGATGTCACCATCGGAGAGAATCTTCTGAACACAATCGAGCAATTCGGTCGTCCCGAAGGTCGACACCAATTTGTCCTCCGTCGGGCGTTCTCCAGCACGGGCATCGTGCCAGACCTCATCCGTCGCCAAGAGGTCATCCAGCGAGACCGATTCGGGGTCCACCTTGAACACGTCAACCAGTTCGGGGTCGACCAAAATCTCGTAACGCTTGCCGCCCTTTTCCAAGCGCGCAACCACAGCGTTATCGAGACTGACCATGGTCTTCCTCACTCGTCATATGCTGGCTTCAGCTTGTCGATTTGAGCGGTGGTCGCATCACGATCGAGCACCCGATAACCATCCGCATCGATGACGGCGATTTCGACGGCATCCTTGTTGAGTTCAGCTTCGAGGGATTCACGGAGAGCCTCCAAGCCCATCTTGATGCCCGCATTCATCGTCAGATTCGCCTTCCAGTTCTTCTCAAAGAATTCGACCACCGTCGAACGGCCGCGACCGATCGCGCCCGCGTGATATGACTGATACGCACCCGAGGGGTCCGTCTCATACAGGTGAAGACCGGTCTCATCCACACCGGCGATGAGTAGCGCGGTCCCGAACGGGCGCACGCCACCATACTGGGTGAAAGACTGTTTGAAGTCGCAGATGCGCTTGGCCAGCGTATCGACGGGGATGGAATCCGAATAGGTGATGCGGTTCACTTGGCACTGCACGCGCGCGCGCTCGACCAATTGACGAGCATCGGCGACCAGACCAGAGGTGGCGAAGCCGAGGTGGTCATCGATCTTGTAGACCTTCTCGATGCTCTCGGGAATGATCAGTCGACTGGCGATGCGCTTGTCGACGATGAGAATCACACCATCGCGGTACTTCAGCCCAGCCGTGGTCGTGCCACGCTTGACCGACTCTCTCGCATACTCGACCTGGAACAAACGACCGTCCGGAGAGAACGTCGTGATGCCATGGTCATATCCTCGTCCACTCGGCTGCATCTGAATCCCTCCGAGACCCGGGAAGGTCCCCTATGAACCTTCGTCGGTCATCCCGTCCCCACCGATGGCGGTTCTTGAACAGCGTGGACGGCGGGTCTATCGACCACCACCCTCGCCAGACCACCGATGAGGGTCCTCATACTCGCCTCAGGAGGCAAGGATTCCTCCTACGCCACATGGTGGGCCACCCTCCGGGGTTGGGACGTCGCCGGCATGGTGACGATCCGTATCACCGGCGACGATTCGATGATGTTCCAAGTGCCGTCGACAGCCCTCGCGGGACTCCAGGCGGCGAGCGCGGGCATACCATGGATGCCCGTCCCCATCTCAGGGGATGAAGAGACAGAGATGGATGAATTGGAATCTGCTTTGGAAAGTATTGTCTCTGGTTCAGGTAAGAGGCGATCCTCGACTTGGTCCGCTTCTGAGAAGGCGGATGCAGTTTGGCCTGAGGGCTGGAAATGGCCTGCTTCTCTGGAAAGGCTTCGAGCCAGTGAGCCGATCGATGGCCTGGTCGTCGGCGCGCTGCGCAGTGACTACCAGAAGACCCGCGTCGAGCGCATGTGCGAGCGCCTCGGCATTCGCTCCTTCACGCCCGTGTGGCATCACGATGGCAGCGAACACATGCGCGACCTGATCGCCCACGGCCATTCCCTCATGTTGACCGCCGTCAGTACCGATGGACTCGGTGAGGAATGGGTTGGCTCTCTTCTTACCGCTGAGAGACTCTCCTCTCTTGAAGAACTTTCAGAGGAGTACCGCTTCAACGTCGATGGTGAGGGGGGCGAATACGAGACCGCTGTTCTCGATGCACCGTGGATGAATCAACCGATCATCGTCCACCAGACTGCCCACTGGACCGGACGCCGGGGCTGGGTCGATATCTGGGACGCCTCACTTGGGTGAACCGTCGGCACCCTCAAACACCTCGGCCGGGTCGACGGTTCATCGAAGGTGATTGGATGCCGGTCAGCCCCTTGGATTACCGCTATGGTCGCGATGCGATCAAAGAAGTCTGGAGTCAAAACGGTCGGCACTCGCGCCAGCTCGAGGTCGAGCGTGCACTGATCTGGGCCCACAACCAACTCGGGCGCGTCTCAGATGCGGACTATGCGGCTGTCGCCGCCATCTCGAACTCTGAATCCGTCACCTGCGAACGTGTCGATGAGATCGAGGCCGAGACCAAGCACGACATCATGGCCCTGACCAAGGCGATGGCAGAGGCTGCGGGCAAGGCCGGGTGGTGCATCCACCTCGGCGCCACCAGCAACGACATCGTCGATACCGCGGTCGGCCTCCAAATCAAGGATAGTGTCGCCATCCACCGTGACATTCTCGTGCAATTGATTTCCACACTTGCGGACCTCGCCGAGAGAGAACGCGACACGGTGATGATCGGTCGCACACATGGTCAGGCCGCCGTCCCGATCACCTTCGGCTTGAAGGTCGCCGTTTTCCTCGATGAGTTCCGTCGCCACCTCGTCCGCCTGGATGAGATCCAAGACCGCATCTGCATCGGCAAGTTCCTCGGCGCCGTCGGCACCGGTGCGGCTCAAGGCGAGAACGCGCGCGAACTGCAGCAACTCATCCTCACCCATCTAGACCTCAGCGTCCCGCTGGTCACAACCCAAGTTGTGGGACGCGACCGCTACATCGAGTGGGTCTCATGGATGGCCAACGCCGCCACCAGCGTCGAGAAGATCCTGCAAGAGATTCGCAACCTGCAGCGCAGTGAGATCGCCGAGGTCGGTGAATACTTCGATGCGGAGAAGCAGGTCGGCTCCAGTACCATGGCCCACAAGCGCAATCCGATCACCGCGGAGAACGCCTGTGGCCTCGCGCGCGTCGTGCGTTCATTCATCATCCCGTCCTACGAAAACGCCCTACTGTGGCATGAGCGTGACCTCGCCAACAGCAGCGCCGAGCGCTTCACGCTCTCCCACGCCGCCATCCTGCTCGATGATGTGCTGGCCAAGACCGACCGTGTCATGGCCAAGTGTGTCGTTGACAAAGACAACATGCGCATCAACATCGAGCGCCAGAACGGCCTCGTGATGGCCGAGCGTGTCATGATCGATCTGGTCGATGCTGGCATCCCCCGTGATGAAGCCCACGAGATCCTCCGAGGCGCCAGCATGACCTGTGTCGCTGAGAAGCGTCACCTGCGTGAGGTCTGTGGTGACCTTTCTGAAATCACTTCGAAATTTACCAGTGAACAGTTAGACACAATGTTCGACCCGGCCAGCCACATCGGCGTCAGTGCAGAATTGGTCGACGAGGCCGTCGCACTGGCCCGCAACCATCTCTGAGCATCAGAGTTTGGAGAGGGCGAAGAGGATCGCGCCGGTGATGCCGGCGAATCCGAATAGCATGAGAATCATGGCGTGGGGGCCGAATTGGTTCGTGTCGTGAAAGGCGACTTTGAACGGGCCACCGCTGGCCATCATGCCCCCGATGACACCGACGTCATCGGGCTGCTCATCATAGGGTGGAAGCGCGCGGCGCGGGATGCGATCGGTGTCCGCATCGAGAATTGCGTCCTCGGGCATGATGCGTCCAGTCAAGGCCCGGCGTTTATCGATTGCTGCGCCACACTCCTCAAGAACCGCGGAGCCAAGGCCCACACCATGGAGCCGGTGACGGGTTGTGTGCACCTGGCCGTCGAGGCTGGCTGCGGTGGCACGACATTCGCCCTGCAACAGGCTCGCACTGTGCTTGCCGATGGCAGACATGTGGTCTGGGTATGTGCCGAGATGCCGGATGGGCAGCGGTTCTCTCAACTCTACGAGGATGTGTCGCCTGTCGCTGTCGCCAGACTGCACATGGCTGCGGTCGGGGACAATATAGGGCATGGTATCACCTCTGCTCTTGGCCTGTTGGGCGCGCTAAATTCGATTGGATTGGTCATCGTCGATGACTGGACGGCCAAGACCGGCAAGGCACCCGCCGAACTGCTGACCTCCATCCGTTCGCTGATCGATTGTTGTCAAGAGGGCGAGGTACCGTTGCTATTGATCAGCTCCGCCTACGAAGATGCATCCGGCAAGGGCTGGAAGTCTCGGGGCGGCCTGAAGGTAGAGACCTGGTTCCTCCACCCCGAGGAGATGTCGATTCGGAACATCGTCAAATCTGACTCAACCCAACAGTGCACGTTGGGTGATGAAGGGTTCACTCCTCGTACGTGAGGCCTTGATTCTCGGCCGCGTTTTCGAGCAGATCTTGCATCTCATCGAGCGCATCGTCATCGGGCTCATCGAAGGCAGCGGGATCCTTCGCACCTCCGTCGAGAACGTCATCGCCCGCAACCTTCGGCGCTTGCTCGGCTGCTGCCATGTTCTTCTTGCGCAGATAGTAAATCAGGCCGATCATGCCAATCGTCACCAGAATCAATGCGTATTTGGCCGTCTCTTCGGTTGCCATGGCCGGGCCTATTCCGGGCCTCGGTCTAGAGACTTGCCCCTTCTTGACAGCGGTTTGGCCAAGTGACGGCGGTTCGAATCTGTCGGCTCGGTCCAATCCGATGCAATCGTTTCGGAGCACCAGACATCATCATGGGTTTGAGAACAGTTTGGACATTTCAGAGACTGCCCTACGCCTTTCGATTTGAATCGATGGCCGCATTCACACATGGGCCTCGCTCGATTTCTAACGCCCTGAATCAAGCGAATATTCTCCAGATGAAACGAGCCATCGGGTGCTCGCAGTCCTGCCCATTCGATTTCATCTCCTTGTTGGAACGATTGTGCCATTTGATTGACGGGGCCCGATGGTTCGAATGCGAACAACTTGTTCTCGGTCTGGATGCAGACGTGACCCCCACGAATCGTTTCTGCTGATTGAACGGTTCCAGTCATGACACCGGACAGATGGTCTCCCGTGGCTTGATTGGTGCGCCATGCCCGGTGTGCCACGCTCTGTTCGACATCTTGGCATTGCAGGAATGCGTGGGCTTCCAACACGCTCTTGCGCGTCTCTCCGCGGATACCATAGAGGACGGGACAGGGTGTGCGTGGTGCGATCAGGGCGCGGTTCGGATCGCGATTCATGAATGTCAATGGAAATTTATTCGCCATGTCGACAACGCAGTTTGCTGGGACATTTCTCTCCCCTTGATGGCCTCTCCATGCGGTGCATTCCCAGGTGTGGTCGTGCTCGCCGCGCCAGGCGATGGCGGCGCTGGCGCCGATGATGCCCCTGCGGCCTCTCTCTGTTGCCCAGACGTGATGCAGGGTGCCTTGCAGGGCTTGCCTTCGTTCCTTCAGGTCGACTTGGTTGCGAACGGTATCCCAGTAGAGATCTTCTGAGAATTGATTCAACGTGGCGATGAGCACCGGTTGAGCCGCGTGTTCGACATCGCTGGGGCTCAGATCTGCGTAGCGTGTGGTGAACCAATCGTCGAGGATGGCTTGAATTCGGCGAATGTCTCGGCTTTGAATCGATGCCGCAAGGGCCGCGTTGCCGCGTGTGCGGCCCGGCGCGAATGGCCAAAGACGGACGAGGCGTTCTTCCTGAATGGTGAATCCTTCCGATTCCAGTCGTTCGAGGAGCGAATGGAACTCCCACGTTGTGCAACCGTGTTCACGTTCATCGGTGTCGTCGAGACCGATCCAGATCAGGGACTCGGCCTCGACCGTCGTATTTCCGGGTGATCACCTTCGTCTTCATCGTCGAGGAGTCGTTCGATGATTGCGGCGATGCCCTCTGCTGCATCGACGCGGAAGGCGCGCACACCGTGGTGCCAAGCCGCGCCCATGTCCGCATCGCGGTCGCCGGCCATGAAGGAACGACCCTCGTCGGCACGGAACTTGAGTTCGGCAGAGTCCCGACACGTATCCAACTCGAGTCCACTCAGCAATTGTCGCCCGACCTGAAGCATGCCCGGTCCGGGCTTGCGCACAGGGCTGTGCTCCCAGGGTGCGTAGTGGGAGTAGAGAACGAGGTCGACGTGTGCATTTGCGTTCTGTTCGAGCAATCCTTCGAGAACAGCTTGGTTCATTGCTGCAAGGTCCGCATGGGAGAAGATATCGCGGTTAACCGGAGATTGATTTGTGACGATGACAATTCTATAACCTGCATCCCTGAGTGCTGCAATCGCATCGCCCGCTCCAGCGAGCATTACGACTTCATCGACGGTCTTGACATAGTCCTCTCGGCCGACATTGAGGACACCATCTCGGTCGAGATAGGCGATTGATCCATCCCACCCTTCTACGGTGGCCACGGGTGCATCGATGTCCGCATCGTGTCGACCGGGCAGGTCCATCCAAGGCACCTCAGGAATGACTCGGCAGGCCGCGGCTGGCCTTGACGGCCTCCTTGACGATGTGGTTGATGATGAGTTGCAAATCCTCGATGCGTTCCATCGAAGTCGTGTCGCAGACGATGGCGACGTCGACAAGTTCTGCCAATGCGCCGCCCTCGCCCTCGTTGTAATTGCCCGTGATGCCGACGGTGCGTGCACCGTTCTCTTTGGCGAAGACGATGCCATTGATGACATTGGGTGAATTGCCGCTGCCGGAGTAGCCGACGACGAGATCGCCATCGGCCAGCCAAGTCTGGAGTTGCCCAACGAAGATGTTGGCGTAGGAGGTGTCGTTCGCCCATGCGGTGAGCGCGGCCATATTGTCCGTGTGGGCCAAGGTCGGGAGTCCGAGTTCCTTGGACCAGTCGCCCGCGCTGTGGGATGGTGTGGCCGCACTGCCACCGTTGCCGATGAAGTGAACCATGTTGCCCGAATCGATTACAGAGAGCATCTCGGTGTACAAGGATTCGACCGAAACCCGGTCGAGGGAGCGCAGCGCTTTGGTCAGGTCCGCGACATAGGCGTCCATGAATCCGTGGAAATCGAAGGCATCCTCTGACATGGCGCTCATCGGGGCGTCAGCGCGAGCCTATATGTGACTTGCCGACCCGGGTTGAGCCTGAGATGGAAGACGTCGTCAGTTCAACCGTTGCGGCGCTCGGCGCTGTCATCGGCCTCGACCTCGGCCAGACCAAACTGCTGATCATCGCCTCGGGCCTCGCCTGTCTCGGCCTTTCCTTCCACGGCAAGAAGGACTGGATGCGTTGGGCCTCACCCGCGGGTTGGGTCTGTGTCGGCATCTACTTCTTCCTCGGCGCTGCCTATTACATGGAGATGGAAGACCCCGTTCTCATCTTCATGTCGCTCGGCGCTTTGCCCGTCTGTATCGCCTATGGTGGATGGGAAGCGCTGAATGCCCGCGAGGGCCGCATCGCGCCCGCAGTTGAGTGGTTGCGAGGCGCAGTTTTCTGGTCCGCCATGCCGTATTTGATGATCGAACACATCCCGATGGTCAATGCCGCTGTGGTCTGGTTCACGGCTTGGAATGCCTCCCTCATGCTGCAGTGGACCGGTGCGGGAGACATCACATTGGGCGCGATGATGGTCGATACCGGCGCGGGTGATGTGCTGTGGTCTGAATGGACGGGCAATCGCTGGTTGCTCACCGATTCCTTGGGCGAGGGCGGCTTCTTCGTGCCGATGGTTCACGCCGATGGCACACCGGTGAACATCGCCTTCGTACTCGGGTGTAGTGCCCTGCAATCGATGATCGTCTTCATCGGTGCGCTGGTCGCTGTCCGAGAAGCGACTTGGCAGCGACGGTTGCGTGCGATTTTCATCACCATCCCCGTCATTCACGTCCTCAACACATTCCGCAATGCAGGCATCATCTGGATGCACGTGACCTACGCGGGTTCGTGGGACCTCGGTGGGTTGAGCATCTTTGAGTTCGGTCATTCCTACGCAGCGAAGTTCCTCTCCTTGGGCGCGATGTTCTTGATGGCGCTCGCCCTGTTCGAGTTATTGCCGAAATTACACAGCCACGTCTTGGATGTGCTCGACCCCTTGACGCGGTTGTTCAGTCGCCGTTCAACGACGTGACTTCAGCCGGTCGAGCACCTTGCCCTTCAGCGGCATGCCGTGTTCCCAGGCAAATTCTTTCATGACGCGCAACGCTTCTTTCTCCTTCTCGGAATCGCCGACGAAATCGGTGACTGCGATGATATCATCCCGCGTATTCGCCTTGAAAGCGGCGATGGGCTCCTCATTGTGGAAGACCATGTAAGCGCTGCCAAATCCGAATCTCTCCCGCAATAGACTCTGGAAATATGGCAGCAGCGGGTCGGACGGCGGCAGGACGAAATCACGCATCGGCGGAAGGTTATCCGCGGCTTCTAGCAGGTTCTTTCGCCCCCAGCAAACCTCGTGTAGATCATCGACGAGGAATCCCTTGATGAGCAACCCCTCGGCTTCGAATTCGTGCAGAACACTCGACAGCATTTCCGGTTTGAATGGGCTGCCGGCGAGCTTTTCGAATTGCTTGAGGGTGATGATGGGATATTCCTGCAGCATCTCCCTGAGGTATTCCTTCTTGACTTCCCACGTGTCCTTTGATTCCAGACGATGGACCGTCTTGAAGCCGCCGCGGTAATCTTGGACGATGTGGCCGCTGCGGATCAGCGGCTGGATGAGTTTGCGGAATTCCGCGCGCTTCATCGCATATCGATCCATGAAAATTTTCGGGTCTGTATGGCTACTGAAGAAGTCGAGCACGTCGATCAGGTCCTCATCCGGCTGGACATTTCGAATCCTCAACAATCGCTGGAAGTGTTTGAGCGAGGCCCATACCTGATGGTTGCGGAGATTCGTCCCGAGGTGGAGTTGCTGACTCGCCGCCATCGACTTCAGGTTCACCCGGTACATCTCACAGCGGCCGCGCAGGGCAAAGTCGTCGCGAACCTCGGGGACATGGGCGATGGCCAGCGTCTCGTTCTCTGAGCGACTATCCTGATGCAGTCCGTGGTGGTGGAACATGGCGCGCAAGGCGATCTTTCGCGGTCGCGGGTCGACCACACCCCCACGGATATAGCGCAAATTATCCCCCATCGAGCGGAATCCGAGTCTCTCGACGATCGACTGAATGTTTTCATCACAATCGTGAATCGGCTCCCCATTGAAGGCGTGCAACACGGCAACATCGACCAGAGTATCCTTGTAATTCTCTAAGAGTACATCGAAAATTTCTGCGAATTCATCGAGATAGGCATGCGGGATGTGAATGTCTTTGATCTCAAGATAATCATTGACTTTGTACATCAAAATTCGGCCGACCGGATCGACGCCCTTGAACACTGGATAGTACCAACCCTGCTTGAGGACGTAGCGAACCTCTTGGATGAAGCGACTGCAGAAGGGGTCGGATTGAGTCAGGATGCGCAATTTCCGATCCTCACGGGTCGGCCTTGACAAGGCGGCTACATCTCTGGGAACGCAGTAGAAATCGGTCGGGTCCGGTTGTAACGCGATGACGCGCATGATCTTCTTCTCCGCCTCGAGGTCGCGCAGCACCTCGGCGAGTAATTCGACCGGATGAGAGACGAAGAGGCGTAGCGCGTGCAGCTTGATCGGTCCAATGCGCTGGATCAATTCGACCAGGGCTTCGGGGAAGTCCATGGGCTCATATTCCCCGTGCACTCGGTGGAAGAGGGAGAGGGAGCGCTTGCGATGCTGAAGTTCCTCGAATTGTTTGACGAAGACCATCTGTCGTTCCATGTTGGAGAGTGCATTGCGCGCATCCCGTTGCAGATGCTTATGCTCCTCGCCGCGCGGCAGATGACCGATGATTTCTGCTCGCTCGACATTTTGGTCCGGTGGAATGTATTCGAATAATTCCGCATCCATCTCGCTGAACCAGGGTTCTGGCCGCAGCCCGAGCAGCATGGGGAGCATCGACTGGGTGGTATAGCCGACGCGGGAGTGGAGCAGACGTCCCATGACAATGTCCGGGTCGTGCTTCATGTCCTTCCAATCGGAAAAGCGGAAATTTTCGATCCGGTCGAGTAATTCATGCATCTTCGCAAACATCACATGGCCGTCGTCGAGTGCACTCTGGGCATCGGGATACTGCTTGAAGGATTTGCGCAGTAGTAGATTCTGCAATTCGCGATATTCGATGATATTCTCTTTGCCACCGGTGATGATATGCTCGTCCACGCGCAGGATGTACTCGCCTTCATCGGTCTGGGTGAAGAAGCCGATCGAGACGATGTTTCGAACCTCCAACTCGTGCAATAGGGACTCGATTTGGGCGTTCGGGAACGGTAATCTCCCGGATAGTTTCGGCAGCGTCTTCGGGCCTTCACTGCCGAGCATGTCAACGATTTTGACACGCAGCGCCTCGTGTGGGTCCATCAGTTTGGCCGGCTTCCATTCCATCACATTCGCATCTTGGAACGTGTCGGCGACATCGTAGGACAAGCCGCCGGTGTAGAGTTCGCGCAGGTCCTCCATCTCGTCTGCGCCCTTGGTTGAGAGGACGCCCAAGGTGCCGTGCACCTCGGCCATGCGCATGCTGTACCATTTGTCATCGACAGCATCCTCGCCGGTGCCCCGAACCTTGGTGATGGCACCGGCCTCGGAGAGTTCGACCACCCAACTGTGAATGGTATCGTGGTCGAGATGGGTCAGTTTGTCCTGATAGAGCGGATTCTCAAGGTTCGGGTGAAGGCCACCGCCTTTCTCCATCAGGCGCAGCAGTCCATCTGCATCTTCGGGTGTGCCCACCTTATCGTGGAAATATTTCTGCAGAGATTCGGCATCGAGATCGGTCGCGCGCGAGCGGCCACCCAGCAAACGTCGCAAGATTTCAGGGTCAATATCCTTGACCAGGTAGGCGCGGGTGCGCATGCTGAGCAGGTCCTCGAAGGCCGCCATGTAGAGATTCATTCCAAGCGCGCTCGGCAGGGTGACGCGGGAGTGGACGATGCGCACGTCCTCGTCCTCCATTCGATTGACGAAGCGTTCCAATTCCTCCATGTCGAGGTCGGTGTGGAAGATCTCGTTCTGGGCTTCACGAACCAAGAGGCTGTCCGCGTGTTGACGATGTTCTCGGAAGACCTTCTCTGCCTTCTGCTGGAATTGCTTGGGGCTGACCTCCTCTGCACCGATGCGACGCGGGACGATCAGTGAACGGCCGGCGACCTCGCGGAATCGCTTGGCGAAGAGTTGACTGTCGAGCAGGTAGCGCTGCAGGACGGCATCGCGCTGATTCTTCTTGAACAGGGGATAGATGGCAGCGGTATCGATCTCCTGGCCGGTTTTGAAGAGGAAGGCATTCTCGTCGAAGGACATCTCGACGACGTGGATATCGTACATCTCGCACAAACCCGCCATGAAGTAACCCAAGGCCATGTTGAACGCTCGCCCTCTGCAGGTGGTGATGATGTAGGTGGGGACGGGCGAATTGATGATCTGTTCGAAAAGGATGCGATCGAGGGTTGGCACCTGAATGGAATCGATGGTGTGCTCTTCGAGGAAGCGCGCCAAGGACTCTGCCACCGGATCGGACAGGGCGTAAGCGCCGGTCAAGAGCAGACGCGGGTCGCGTCCACGGCGGATTGCCGTGACGGTCGCGTTGAGCAAATTGAGGACGGCTTCCGATAGTTCGCGACTGCGGCTCATCGCCTCGCCGGACCAAGATGGGACTGTTGGTCTATAGCCAGTCACAGGGGTGACGCTGACGCGGCTCGCCTGGATTTGATGGACCCGGTAGGTCGAGCCGCCCAAGAGGAAGACATCGCCGGTCCGCAGGTTCTGAACGAAGGAGGACGACAATTGCCCAATCATCGACCCATCGGCGCTGAACACGAGGTAATTGTTGTCGGGTGCGATGGTCCCGATATTGGTGTAGTAGATCATCTGCGAGTAGCCTCGCTTGCCAATGGTGTTCTCCTCCCAATCCATCCAGACGCGGCGCTCGTCTTCCAGTAGAGACAGTACCTCAATGAAATCGTCGTAGGGCAGATGGCGATAGGGATAGGAGGATGTGATGATGGAATAGGCCTCATCCATGTCGATCTCGCCGCAGATGGTCAGGCCGATGATGAACTGGGCGAGCACATCCAAGCAATTCTCAGGGAATCGAAGATTGTCCATCTCACCGCTCATGATGGCGCCTTGGAGCGCCACCAATTCGAGCAGGTCATGGCTGCTCGTCGGCAGGAAACGGGCCCGCGGGATGCCGCCGACGTGGTGACCGGCGCGACCGATGCGCTGTAGAGCGGTCGAGATTGAGCCTGGCGAACCGAGTTGGATCACCATGTCGACCGCACCGATGTCGATGCCCATCTCGAGCGAGGAGGAGGAGACACAGCAGCGCAGTTCGCCGCGTTTCAATTTGCGTTCGACCTCGAGTCGAATCTGTTTGTCCATCGAACCGTGGTGGCCTTCGACGCCTGCCAGCCCAAGGACGCGGAGTTTCTGGGTGATGATCTCGGTCATCGCACGCGTATTGGCGAAGACCAGTGTCGTCGTATGGGCCTCGCAGAGATCTTTGATGATGTCCACGTTGTAGTCGAGCAGCTTCTTGACCGGCACCTCGCTGAACTTCGGATGTGGCAGAATGATGTCGAGGTCGAGTTCGCGTACGCCACTGACCTTGGCGATGTGGACGAGACTGGATTCCTCATCGTCGAACTTTGGTGTCGACACGGCGCCCGCTTCACGGTCTTCGCCTTTGACGGGAACGAGAAACTGGGCAACCTCCTCCAGTGGCTCCATGGTCGCGGAGATGCCTAGTCGTTGCACCGGATTGGCGATCAACGTGTCGAGCAGGGCCATCGTCAGGGAGAGATGCGTGCCGCGCTTGGTCGGGACAAGAGAGTGCATCTCGTCGATGATCATCCACTTGAGATCGTGCATCAGGGGGCGGAATCTCTTGGAGGCCAAGGCCAGCCCCAACGATTCCGGCGTCGTGATGAGGATGTGCGGCGGCTTGCGCAGCATCTTCTGACGCTCGGATTGGGGCGTATCACCAGTCCGCAGGCCGACCTTGATGTCCTGGGCCCGGCTCGGCAGGAATCGCTCTTTGATCTCGGTCAACGGGCCAATCAGATTTCGCTGGATATCATTTGCGAGCGCCTTGATCGGCGAGATGTAGATGCAGTAGACCTTGTTCTCTAACTTTCCATCCAGGGAGAGGCGGACCAGTTTGTCGATGATGGTGAGGAAGGCTGTCAAGGTCTTACCAGAACCCGTCGGTGAACAGAGCAACAGGTGTTCGCCGTTGAGAATCGAGGGGATCGCCAACTTCTGCGGGTCCGTGAAATCAGGGAATGTGTCCTTGAACCAGTCGCGCACGGGTTGCGAGAGTTCGGACAGGAGCGCCTCGGTTTCAGCGAGGTCCTCAAGGTATAGTGTCTCAGCCATGGCACAATCCTCCGATTCAGTCGGAGGGGAGCGTTACGATGCGCTATAAGAACAATTCGCAATGTTCCCGTAGGGAACTCTCAGGCCCATGGCTTGTCCTTCGGGCCCCAACGTGCAATCGCTTCGGTTTGAGGGATGATGGGATCCGTCTCCAAGAGTGGACTCGTGCGCGCCGATGTGGGCATGTCGACCTCGAATAGAGCCGATGTTGGACAGGAGCCGATGCAGGATAGACAACCAACGCAGCGGTCCATGAGGACGATGACATCTCGCTTGCGACGGTGTTCGAGGACGTGTGCGCGAGGAAGGAGGGCTTCGAAGGGACAGTGCAGTATGCAGAGGTCACAACCCGTGCAATCCGCCTCGGTGATGGCAACCATCGCCTGTCCCATGCTCGGAGGAAGAAGAGTCCACCCTTTCAGGGTGTGGGCGCCGATTGCTTGATGAGACCTCCATGCCCGCGAAGGCATGATGACAGACGCTGGTGCGCGGCTTGAGCGGCTGACGAGCATGCTGCGTCGCCGCGGCATCATCCTCCCCGCCTTCGAGATTCACGGCGGCGTGGCTGGGCTGTTCGACTTCGGTCCAGTCGGCGGCAGATTGCGTCGGCGGGTCAAGAATGCCTGGCTAGAGCATTGGGCACGGCACGGTGACATCGTCGAGATCGATTCCCCGACCATCACACCCGAGCCAGTGCTCGTCGCGAGCGGCCACGTCGGCGAGTTCAATGACCACATGGCCGAGTGCAACGGCTGTGGCGGCGCCTTTCGCTCAGACCATCTGATCGAGGACCTCCACCCAAATCCCGACATTCTCTCCAGTGCAGAACTGGACGAACTCATCGCCTCCAACGCTGTGGCCTGCCCCGGCTGTACAGCCACAGATTGGCAAGCGAGTCGACCGATGAACCTGATGTTCAGCACCCGCATCGGGGCGATGAAAGGCGGTCGAGCTGCCTACATGCGCCCCGAGACAGCACAGGGGATGTTCATGCTCTTCCCCGCTCTATACCGGCATTTCCGAAATCGGCTGCCCTTCGGTGCAATGCAATCTGGCAAGGGATATCGCAACGAGATCAGCCCGCGCCAAGGCATGATTCGATTGCGCGAATTCAACATGGCCGAATTAGAATACTTCATCGATCCCGAGGTCAACCCGGAACACGATTTCTCCAAGTGGGAAGGTGTACCATTCAATCTCGTCCCCGACCCGGCGCAGGGCGAACCCCTGACAATGGAGGTCGGGGCTGCCTCGGCAGCCAATGTGATCCGCCATCCGACCGTCGCCTGGTTCATGGCTTGGACTTGGGATTTCCTCGTCTCGGTCGGCATCGACCCGGCGCGCATCCGCTTCCGTCAGCACGAAGGGACTGAGATGGCGCACTATGCATCGGATTGCTGGGACGCAGAAATCCACGGCTCCTACGGCTGGGTCGAGTGTGTCGGTATCGCCCATCGTGGCTGCTATGATCTCGGTGCGCACGAGGATGCCACCCAAGATTCGAACCTGCGTGCATGGCGGCCGTTTGACGAACCCAAGGTCGTCGACAAGACGGTTCTCGCCGGTGTTGGTGCGATCATCGGGCCTGCCTTCCGCGGTCAGGCCGGCGCTGTCAATGCCGCCCTTGACTCTCTCGAGTCAGCACCTGCTCACTTCCCCTTTGAACTCGCATTGGCAGATGGTTCATCGGTCACCATCGAGGCCGAGATGGTCGAGGAGAAGCGCGTCCAGAGTACCGAGCATGGCGAGTGGTTCCTGCCGCATGTGGTCGAACCGGCATTCGGCATCGACCGAATTCTGTGGCATGCCATCGACCACGCCTTCGACGAGACCGAAAAGGGAGGCGAGGCCTATACCGTCCTGCGACTCGACCCGCGCATCGCGCCCATCGATGTGGCCATCCTGCCGCTGATGGAAAAGGATGGGCTCGGCAGCCTGGGTCAAGAGATTCATCGCACTCTCTCCCAAATCTCTGGGTTGTCCTCCTATTACGATGGGTCCGGGTCGATCGGTCGACGCTATGCACGGGCCGACGAGGTGGGTGTACCGTGGGCCGTCACGGTCGATCACGACTCACTGAAGGATGCGACCGTCACGGTGCGTCGCCGCGACGATGGGACACAAATTCGAATCCCAGTCACCGACCTTGGGACGCATCTAACGCTCGGAACCCTGTCTTCCCTCTTCTGAGCCGGTCAATGTTCAAGAGGCGCCAACGGCCGAAGGCCGTCGATGACCGAGTCGAGAGATGTCGAGGATTGGACAGAGCGGCATCGGCCGCAGTCCACCCAAGCGCTCGAGGGCAATGATGCCCAGCGAAAACGGATTCGGAATTGGCTCGCCACCTGGGAGAGTGGAACGCCCGAGAAGCGCGGCTTGTTGCTGTCAGGCCCGCCAGGGGTGGGAAAGACAAGTTTAGCCAGCGCCATCGCCGGGGAACTCGGTTGGGATGTGATCGAACTCAATGCCTCGGATCAGCGCAACGCGGCTGCCATTCGGCGAGCAGCCACATCCGGCGCCACCCATTTCACCTTCAGCATGGATGGATCCTTCAGCAACGATTCAAAACGACGCACCCTGATTCTACTCGACGAGGTCGACCATCTCGCCGGTTCTTTCCGCGAGGTCAGCGATGCCCGTATCGAACGCATCATGTCTTCGCGGGGGGACGACGATGAGGGACAACACGACCTGAAAGGGGACAGCGGTGGCAAGGCCGAACTGCTGCGCTTGCTCAAACAGACCAAGCAACCCATCCTCTTGACCTGTAATGACCCGATGCGCTTGTGGGGTCGCAGCGGCAATTGGCGCAGCACGCGCGACCGCTTTGCTCGTCTGGTCGAGATCATTGAATTCCGTCGCGCCTCCGGCACGGCATTGCGGCGGATCGCCAATCGAGTGCTCGTCGCCGAGGGCTATACCGCCGATGGCATCGCCATCGATCGTCTGGTGGAGGCCAATCCAGGCGACATTCGGGCATTGGTCCGTGACCTGCAGGCCATCTGCACCTCTGGCGGAGACCACATCGACGAAGCGCGTGTCGCCATCCAGATCGGCCTCGGTCAGCGCGACCAACAGATCGATCTCTTCCCAGGACTGGAACAACTCTACAGAACCCGGACGGCAGCCGAGGCCGCTCGACTCAGCCTTCGCCTCGACAAGGACCCCGATGACCTGGTCGCATGGGTGGCTTGGAACAATGCCTCTGTGATGCGAAGGCCGGAGAGTTGGGCGCGCGCCTCCAAGACCCTATCCATCGCCGACAAGGCGTTATTCGTCCGCTTCTCGAATCTCGCCTACCGCTCGTGGTATTGGGGAGGAAACCTCGGCGCCATGGCGGCCAGCATCGCCTCGAATGAAGAACCGGCCGACCGTTTTTCACTCCAGTATCCAGAATTCCTCCGTCGCGGGCGGGAGGCCTGGCGCCGCAGTTCCATCGTCGAGCGCCTCGCCGAAACTTGTGGGGCCAGCGAGACCTCGGTCCGCGAGGAGTTGTGGCCCGCACTCCGGGCCATCTCGAGTGAATCACTCGGAGGGGATTCGAACGACTTTGACATCTCACTCTCACTCGGTTTGTCGGCCGAGGATCATCTCGCCTTGCATGGGCTACGCGCCAATCTCAAGACCAGTAAGGCTCTCGCTCTACAGTATGAAGAAGCACAGGCCATGCTCACCTCACCCGGTCTAGAGACCGACATCGCCTCCATCGCTGCCGATGTGGATGCCGCCTCAGAAGAGTCCGAACCAGACCCATCTCAGAAGAAATTGGACTTCTTCTGATCAGCCCTTGCGTTCTTTGCGCCAGGTGCGCGGGTGGAAGAGCACGAGTACGGTCAGCAATTCGAGTCGACCCGCCCACATCAGAAGGGAGGTCCAAATCAAGGTCGGCCAGTTCAAACTCGCCCAGGTCGAGGTCGGGCCGTAGGCACCGAGCGCGGGACCGGTATTGCCGAGCGATGCGATGACGACCGAGAGAACCGTTTCCAGCGAGAGTTCAGGTTCGAGGATGGCGATGAGAACCGAGCTGACCATCGCCAGTGCACCCCAAGTGGTGAGCATCCCGATGACGATCCACATGCGGGAGTCATCGACGATTTCCCCATTCATCCGGACGCTGGCGATGGCGCGCGGCTGCACGATGCGACTGATTTCACGCCGCGCCAGTCCAAAGGCCAGTCTCAATCTGAGAATTTTCAACCCGCCGCTCGTCGATCCTGCAGATGCGCCGACGATCATCAGGAAGAGAAGGACGAAGAGGGAGAGTACGGGCCAACTTGCGAAATCCGCACTCGCATACCCGGTGGACGTTCCGATCGCCGCTGCTTGGAAGGCACCGTGCCGCAAGGCTTCACCCCACCCCCAGCCCGCACTATAGACGAGGTTGAGTGCGAAAATCGCCCATGCACCTGCGAGGACAAAGAGGTAGACGCGCAACTCTTGATCGTTGACGACCTTGGTATATTCCTTGAGGAGAATGAAGTGGAACAGGGTGAAATTGATTCCTGTGGCGACCATGAAGAAGGTGATGATGCCCTCGACAAGAGGACTGTCAAATGCCATCACGCCGGCGTCGGATGTACCGAATCCTCCAGAAGCCATCGTCGTCAATGAATAGTTGATCGCGTTGAACCAGCCGAGGTCGGCCCACCACATCAGCAGGATGAATTCTAGCACCGTAAATCCAACGTAAATCCCCCACAATGCCTTGGCTGTCTCTTGCAGGCGAGGGCGAAGTCTGCTGAGGGAGGGACCGGTAAGTTCTGCCCTCGCAATCGACATGCCGCCACCGAGCGCGCGCGATATCAGCAGCATGCCCAGCATGATGATTCCCATGCCACCGAGCCACTGGGTGAGCGAACGCCAGAATAGAATCGATTTGGGTTGACCGCCGATACAATCTGACTGCCCATCGCAGTTCGGGCTGGCCCACGGATCGATGGTCGTCGCACCGGATGTGGTGAAGCCAGACATCGCTTCGAACCATCCACGCACCATGCCACCCGCCATCTCGTGCAGTGTTGCACCATCGCCATTCCACGTAATCGGCCCGTGAAAGGTCGGACCGAGCCAGTAAGGCAGCGCTCCGACGGCGACGATCAAAGGCCAAGAAAGGGCGACCGCAGCGAATGCTTCTCGGTCACGCAATCGGCTGGATGTATCCTGCCGGGTGCCGAGTTTGACAAGCCCACCGCCGACGACCGCACTCAACACGATGGCCGGTAGGAAAGACCACAGCAAGATGGACAATTCATCGTGCGAGATGAATCCGACAAATGCACTGATGGCCAAGGGGATCGAGAGGAGAACCAGGCTCCAGCCCGCGACCAGGGCGATCACATCGGTGCGCATCGGTCAACGCTCCAGAATCTTCTCGACTGCCGCCACATCATCGGATTCGACGAAGAGAATCAGCCGATCGCCGATTTTGACGGTCATGTCGGCCTTCGGCCGGAACATCAGCCTGGACTGGTCCGCACTCTCCCGCTCGACGAAAGCGATGCGGAAGGATCCCTTGCCCTCGATCTTTTCAATCGTCTCGCCAATCCGGCTGTGGCCTTCTGTGAGGGTTGCACCCATCGCGACGATCTCAGGTACGGAGGGCATCAATTGGTAATGACCCGGAACGCGTCGATGCACCTGCATCAGAATATTGTCGATGGTGACCCGACGTTCGGATACTGCATAGGTCAGGCCGATGCGTCGCACGACACGGGCGAGATTTGAATCATCCAGCACGAGGCCGGTGCGAACCACACCGAGATCCGAGGCCCGCATCGCGATGGCGATGTTTTCGTGGTCATCGCCGAGGGCGGCGATGGCGATGTCGTGGTCGACCAATTCAATTTCTTTGAGCAGATCAAGATCACTGAGATTGCAGTGGATGACATCGAGACGCTTGTGGGCGCCGATCTCACTGCCGACCAATTCGTTGGCCGCCTCGAGATGCTCGTCCAGCACGGTCACCCAACATCCGTCGTCCAAGTAGGCCGAAGCCAATTGACGGCCCAGAGCGGTGGCACCGAAGATGGCCACACGGGGATGTTCGGGATAAGCCGGTTCAGAATGACCTGCGGCCTTTGAGATGCGCTTGAACGTGTGTTCACCAATCGTTGCGAAGACCAATCGATCCCCGACCTCGATAATGGTGTCCCCATCGGGAACGAATGCCTTCTGGCCCTTTCTGCAGAGGGTGAATGCGGTCGGCAGTCCGTCGATGTTTTCCTCGGCTTGAGCGAGAGAGAAGTTTGCCATGCGACTGGCGTCTGCCGTGACCTCGACCTCGACGATCCACGCGTCTCCACCGAGTGGCAGTACGTCGTTTAGACTCGAAGATTTCAAGCCTGCGCGCAAGCGTTGGATCGAGGTCTCGTGCGGACATATCGCGACGTCGACACCCGCCCAACGAGACAGACGGCCGCCCTCGTCCTGAATCAGATTCGAATCGTGGATGCGCGCGATGGTCAACAGGGGTGCGCGGTCGGGATACTTTTCCAGTGGCAGTTGCTCCTCGAGTAGATCGCGTGCCAACGCACAGGTCAACATGTTGCGTTCATCGCTGCCGGTCGCTGCGATGAAGACACCGGCATCCTTGATGCCCGCCTCTCTCAGCACCTCGCGACGGGTGACGTCACCGAGCAGGACGAATGCATCAATTGACTGCGCCTCCTTGATGGCGTTGGGGTTCGGATCGATCAAGACGACGTCTTGACCCTCGTCCTGCAATGCTCTCGCAACGCCGCGACCGACCTCGCCGGCTCCACCGATGATGATGCGCATGTCACGCCTCTGGCAGCCTTTCGGCCCTTCCTATCCCATATGAATGCTCACACGCCTTCCCGCACGGAGACACGGAAAGTTCCACCCGTGATAACAGGGTCACCAAGGGTTGTCCAGGTTTCGGTCCAGCAATTATTACAACTGATCGCCAGCGGTCTATAGAATTTGTATGCATCCTCGCCTTCGATGCTCGCCCGCTCGATCCACTCCGTCATGGTCGTCGGCGAGTGCAATAGCCATTTGTTGTTGACCACATCGACATCGCCCTCGATGTAACAGGAGGATTCAGCGATGCCTTTGGAGGCGCACCAATCCCCATCGAGGGGGAAGATTGCATTGGCCCATGCATGGGGTTCCCAGGACACATACTCCGCATCTGTCATCGGTCCGAATTCATACCACGAAGGGATGCCTCGGGTCCGCAGTAGGCTCATCCAGGCATTGGCCTGCTCATCACAATCGCCTCGACCTTCGATCAGACAGGCCTCGCCGCTCCGCGCCGGGGACAATCCCTGCCTATACTCGATCGTATCGCGAACCTCGATGAACGCGGCGTGGGCGAAGGCATAGGGGCTGTTGGCATCGGCGGTTGAGAGGGAGGCAGCGATCTCATCCGCGAGTTCCCGGACGATGGCAGCGTGGGCATCGATGGCCCAATTCTCACCGACGCCTGAATCCCGATCGTACCATTGGGGGATGTCACCGAACGCAGCCGTCGCCTGTCCCATGCGTCCCGGTCGGTCAAGGTCGGCGAAGGTGCCGTCATTCGTCGTGTCAATCTGGAAACCTGTAGAGGAGATCGGGGCTTCGTCCGGCGACCGTTCTCCACCCCACCAACTGAATGAGGAGCCAATGACATCGTATTCGACGATGAGTGTCGCTGTCTGACCACCGGGGATGTTGCCCGACCAGATAACGCAACGGCCAACATCGCACTCAGTTTGCCCATCCCCAATTTCGGGCCAATAGACAGACGTCTGTGAATTCAAAGCGATCGAATTGGCTTCGACGCGGTATTCGACGGAGGAGACTGGTATGGTCACGGCCGTACTGGAGAAGGCGGCATGCAATTCCATTCTATTCACCACCTGAAGGGTTTCCGCAGTGGTGACGGAGCCATCCAACATCTCGAAGCCGTTTGGCGAATCACCGAAATCCGTTCTGACCTCGGGAATGGCCAATTCGTAGGTGAAGGGCATGTCACCGGAGTAAGGGTTGAGGAGATTGACTCGGCGCTCAACGGTGTAAACGGCGTAAACAGGATATTCACGAGCCGGCCCAAATTCATCGATGAGGTCATCGAACCATTTGGTCAACTGCGATTGAATGCGCTCCTGCGCCGGGGTGAACAAAAAGAGAAAGGCGATCGCGAGAACGAGGGCAAAGTTGCGGAAATTATTCTTCTTTGGTTTCTGTCGGCGTCGCCCGCCGCGCCGAATGTTGAGTCCGGGCGGAGGGCCCTGTTGGGCAGCTCTGACGCGATGACCACCCGCAGGCGGGGGTCGCAAGCGCATGCCCACACCCCGTGCACCGAGGATGACTCGACCGCAACTGTGGCAGATGCTCGACCCCACCGCATTGGTTGAAAGACAGTACGGACAACGCCCCATTCGTCTGAACGGGGTCAAGAACCCCCATCAATGTTCTCGGCTCGTCCCTATGGGACGCATCGGTCCGTTCACTCCTCTTCCGTGGCCACAGCGCGCACGCCAGTCGATACACCGGTGCGTTGGAGTCTCTTCCACTCCTGTTTCATTCGGGGTGATAGACCGGCCGGCAGCCAGACGGCATCTGCTTGGGCCTGCCCCCAGAGAATGAAGGCCGGCAGGGCGAACAAAGCGATGGGATAGACGATGCCAAAGGCGAGCAAGACGAGCAACATCGCGTGCAGGAGCGTCGCTTTGAACGTCGGTTTGAATCGCCTCAACTCCAGTGCATGCCAACCCTGCCAGGAGGCGATGATGGCCATCGTCCACGGAACGACCGCCGACAGTGCGGCGCCGAGAAGCAATGTGGCGGGATTGAATCCAGTCAACCAGAAGCCCAAACTCGGGTCTGCAGTGAAGATACGATACATCAGCAGGACGACCAGCATGGAGCCCAATCCCAAACCGAAGGCCCAGCCCGCTGTGGGTTGTCCATTCAGGCGGCGTACACCTTCCCGCGTCAGCAGGAACATCGTCAATGTGGAGATGAAGAGCGGCACGAGGAATAGCAACAACAGCGGTGCCGGTTTGCCTTGCCACATCGGATCCATGACGAGCATCGAGGCAATGCTCTGGTAGATCGCACCGGTGACGATGCCGTAAATGAGCAGTCTCGTCGCCGTGGGCAGGTCGTAGAATCCAACCATTCGGCGCATGCCGCCCTGCCAGCCGATCCAGACGCCGATGACACCGATAGCGACCGCGACCTGCAGTTGCCACAGGGGCAGCCCGAGCTCGGCCATGTGGCGTGGCCCCGTTCCGTCCCTCTTAGGCTTGTCCGGCCCTACGGGCCGTCGCCGTCGGGTTCATGAAGGGTGTGCGTGAGCGCCGGTTCATGGCACTCGAGGGGCTCAAGGCGGGCATCTTCAGCGCCATCGGTCTGCTCAAGGGCAAGCGCAAGCTCGACGAAGCGGAGATGAAAGAACTCTCCAAGGCCATCCGTCGGGCTTTGCTCGAAGCGGATTTCAACGTCCGTCAATCCAAGGAGATCACGGCACGACTCGAAGAGCGAATGATGGAGGATGAACTCCGCCCAGGCGTCACCCTGCAGACCCATGCGATGAACATCATCTACACCGAACTCGTTCGACTGTTGGGCGCGGCCCGTGAGATTCGCCCCCACAACCAAACCATTCTGATGGTCGGTCTTTACGGTCAAGGAAAGACGACGACCACAGCCAAACTCGCTGAGTGGTGGCGTCGCCGACACGGCATACGTGTCGCCGTCATCGAGGCTGACGTCCAGCGCCCTGGTGCCTATGCCCAACTCAAGCAATTGCTCGCCGACAGTCCTGTCGAGGTCTATGGCGAGCCGGACAATACCAATGCCGAGGAAATTGTTGCGAATGGATTGGCCAAGGTCGGCATGGCCGATGTCGTCATCGTCGACACTGCGGGCCGAGATCGGCTCGACGATGATCTGCAGGCCGAACTTGAGCGCATCCACAAGGTGGCGAACGCCACCGAACGCTTCCTCGTCATCGATGCCCAAGTCGGCCAAGCCGCTGGCCCAGTCGCCGCCGGATTCCACGATTTGGTCGGTGTCACCGGCGTCATCGTCTCCAAACTCGACGGCACAGCCCGCGGTGGTGGCGCCCTGTCCGCCGTCGCAGCCACCGGCGCACCCATCGTCTTCATCGGCGAGGGTGAGAAGGTCGGCGACCTGGAGAAGTTCGAGTCGGACCGATTCATATCTCGTCTTCTCGGCATGGGTGATATCCGCGGCCTCATTGACCTCGCACCCGATGCGATGGATCAAGAAGAGGCGATGCGCCTAACCGAGCGCCTGATGTCAGGTAGATTCACCCTCAACGACATGTATCAACAGATGGAGATGATGAGTAAAATCGGCACCATCGATCGCATCGTCTCCCACCTCCCCGATTCATTCTTTGGCGGCCTCGGCAACATGAACCGGCGCCAGAAAGAGGAGATGCAGACCAACCTCGAACGGTACAGGGTGATCATGGATTCGATGACCCAACTCGAAAAGAATGAGCCACATCTACTCAAAGCCCAACGCATTCGACGCGTCGCACGCGGCTCGGGTGTGCAGGAGAAAAACGTCCGTGAACTCCTCACCCAGTGGAACCGCTCTCGAAAGATGATGAAGGGCATCAAGGGCAACCGTCAGTTGCGCCGTCAGATGAAGGGCATGATGGGCGACATGGATGACTCTGACATGCCGATGTGAGCCCGATGAATCGCCGCTTCGCCATCATCGGTCACCGCACACCTTCCTCGGGTAAGTTGAACCTCAACGATCTCGCTGGGGCTTGTGGCAGACTCGATGTGCTGGTGCGCGCCGTCAACACGGGTCTATTCCGATCACACGGTATCCGCACCGATTCGGATGTCACCCTCCACCTGCTCGGAGGACCAGGGCCAGCCCGAAGAATCTGGTTCCAGGGTTCTGCGCTCAAAGGGGTCCATCCCGACGAGAGGGCCCTTGCCGGTCAGGTCGGAAAGTGCCTCAAGGAACCCGTGCCAGCGATCGGGCAACTCGTCGAGCTGCATCACGGTCTATGGCATGCTGGCGGTGGTGTCAGCCAAACCATAACCGAGTGGGAACGGGAAGGGGTTCGCCTCTATGTCTTGGATGCGGATGCGGCACTCTTCACTCCCGCGGTCGAGGAAAAAGTTGGATTCTTTCTCTCGGATGATCAAGCGTTTTCAGACGAAGACCTCGTCGCGCTCGAGGGCATTGAACGGGTCTCTCTGGGCAAGGAATGGATGCAAGGGCATGCCTGCATCGCCGTCCTCCACCACCAGATGGATCAACTCTGATTCAACCAATTCGGATAGCCATCGGCATCCGCTTCCAGCGCCACAGTCAGCAGTGCGTCCGGCATGCTGAGGGGATGCGTCTGCGGCCAGGTCGCGAGCGGACTGATGGCGACATTTCCTTTCATGAGGGCGAAACAATCGGTGTCGGGAATGGGTTCATCCTCGATCGAAGAAGCCCCGACTTCGAATCCAATCCCCAAGGCCGAGGTGTCGCTGCGGTCGGTCGCGCCATGATACCACCGCGCACCGAGACCGACCGTCTCGACCCCGCCCGACCATTCAGAGGGGGTGTTGACATTGAGGAACAGATCCCCGTGACGGAAGGCCAAACGCAGCCTTTCCTCGTCGGCCAGGCCGGTGTCGGCCCATGGATGGATGCGACTGCCCTCGGGCCGATGGAGATTGGGCGGCGTGGCATCGAGCAGGGCCAGCGCGCGGTCGATCAGTTCGAGAACGGCCTCCATGCCGACCTCGTATTCCTCATGGCTGTAGGTGCCGAGGCTGACGGCGATGCCGGGCATGCCGTAGAGCGCCGCCTCTCGGGCCGCAGCGATCGTTCCGGAATGGGTGATATCGACCGAGACATTCGGTCCACGGTTGATGCCCGATACGCAGAGCAACGGTTGGATTTCAGGTGCCCATGTGTCAAATCCACCATCGATGGCGACGATGACACAGTCACAGGGCGTGCCGTCGAGGCTGAACAGACGAATCGGAGGGCCGTCGGGGTCGAGGCCGAGCGACTCGATGAGATCATCCCTCTCAGCGAATCCCAATCTTTGTTTCAGTGTCAATTTCATACCCGAGGCCGATTGTTCATGCTTCGGTGCGAGCACGGCGAGCGGGTGGCCACGGGCATGGAGGACGCGAATCAGATGGCCGATTCCACCCGAATCGATACCATCGTCATTGGTCAGGAATAAGGGTTCTCGCCAGGCCATTTTCATCCCTCATTCCGACTCAGACGCGAGGGGGTCTTGAGTCAATCTACGATGGGACCCGAGAATCACAAGCGCCGTGCCCGTCACCATGAATGGCCCCCCGACCCAGGTCCAAAGGCTGGGGATTTCCTCGACGCCGAGGGCCCAACCGAGCATGCCACCGAGCAGGGGCTCGAGCACAACACTGACCGAGATGACCAGCGGCGGCAGATAGCGGAGGCTGGCATTGATCCCGGTATGACCCGCAAGACCCGGGCCCAGAGCGAGATAGGCGACCAGTGCGAAGAATGCCGCATCCGTCCAACCGAAAACCTCGAGACCAGCCACCGAGTTCGACATTGTCGCCCCTTCTGCAACCATCGCATGTCCGGTGAGTAGGACGGCACCGACAAGGGTCACTGGGAAGGCGTAGAGGAAGAGTGGCATGCGGCGTTCCTTGCGCAGGACGCGGCCCGCGGCGAGATAGCCGACGATGGCGACGGCGCCGAGGAATGCGGCCGCATCGCCAACGAGTGTCACCCTACCCGAACCGGCATCCTGTACGGCGATGATCGCACCGATAATGGCGATACCCGCCCCCATCGCCTCATAGCGATGCGGATGCATTCGCAACAGTGTCATGCCGCCGACGATGATCAACGGATGCGCCGTGACAAAGAGCAAGCTATGCGTCAGAGATGTATGATCCAGAGACCATACCCAACTGCCGAAGTGAATCCACAGGAAGACCCCCGAAGCGAAGGTGATGGCGATCACCCGACCATCCCATTGGAAATCTGTCGTCCGCATCTGATAGAGGAAGAACGGCAGTAGAATCAGCGCCGTTGCCTGCAATCGCCACGCCGCCTTGAGCAGCGGCCCGACCTCGGGCATCATCAGGAAGACAGTGCCCGCACTCGACACGGCGAGCACAGCGATGGCGAGAATGCCCCATGCGTGAAATGGCGCAGCCCGCGACTCCACGGGTCTCACCTTCACGCCTCTTCTGCCCGGCCGAAGATGCCGACCCGCTTGAACTGAACATAGACCCCGACGAACAACACGACGTTGAGCACGACGAATCCTGCGAGACGCGCCACCCAATAGCCATTCACCGAAGCGATGGATGTCTCATCGATGACGGCGAGGACCGCTGCTTCGACGCCGAAGAATGCCTCGCCGAGCAGTGCGCCGGCGGCGATCATGAAGGT
>Ga0114993_10000022_pt1 | contig 131194 bp, 94 predicted proteins | sample ArcticOcean_MG_C_FD_87042 | JGI IMG/M metagenome (GOLD analysis project Ga0114993, IMG submission 87042) | Marine microbial communities from western Arctic Ocean - ArcticOcean_MG_CB2_150 | ecosystem: Environmental > Aquatic > Marine > Oceanic | place: Arctic Ocean: Canada Basin | collected... | reverse complement strand
GATCGGGGTGATCGTACTCCTTCGGGATGCCCATGTTGACGGTCAGGTCGCGGGGGCCAACGAACAGAGCGTCAATACCTGGAATAGCGCAGATCGCGTCGAGGTTCTCGATGGCGGGAACGGACTCAATCATGGGAATGAAGACGGTGTTCGCGTTGCGATCGGCAATGAACTCGGCCGTCTTACGGCTGGGCCACTGGTCTTTCTGTATGGCCTGCTCCAGCACACTCCCTTTGAGTGGCCGGTAGACAGCCGCTGCCGCCAGTCGCTTTGCCTGCTCAACGTCCTCCACATAAGGCACGACGACTCCGTCGAAGGAGTCACAGACCTTTGCGATATCTGCTGGTTCACGGCTGTGGGTACGCGCCAGACAGGCGATGCCCTTCGACTTCAGGGCGTATTGCAAAGGCAGAAACTCAGCGAGGTCCAGAGCATTGTGCTCTGCCGTCACGATGACGAAGTCAACTGAATCGGGCGGGAAGAAATCAACAATCGCGGGGGTGACTGCGTGCTGAATCAGCGTACCGAAGACAGTCTCGCCGCTGGCGAGCTTGTCTTTCAGAGTGCGGGCATCCATCGTGGTGGCCTCATCGTGGAACGACGTAAACCGGAAGCTTGCGGATCTCGCCCGCGGCATGCAACGTCGCGGGTTCGGTTATCCGTCCAGGTCCGGCAGTGGACTGAGTGGCGGACGGAGCGAAGTTGCACGGCAGAATGCGGCACAGGGCTCTTCGCAAATGGCCGGATAGGCCGCAGATTCAAATCGCGATCGAGCGATCGATGTTCTGCGGCTTCAAGTAGTTGTACTCGAAACCGATCAGATCGTTGCGCGCATCAATCGCGTCGGAGATCGCCTTCAATCGCCGACGGAAGCGCCCCACCACCTTCCATGCTTCGAAGCAGTGTTCGTGAGAGAACGCGGGCTGCTCGCCGGCACGCAGCAGAGAACTCATCGTAGGCTCGCTGAGAAGCCACACCATGCCGGCCTGGCCAAAAGTCAGCTCCCGATCCGGCATGGCAGCATAGTAATCACGCTCGGTGAAGAGTGCCGAGCCGATCTCCGGGAGACTATCAGGCAGGCTCTGATATACAGCGACGGGGGCATTCGGGATCCAGCCATAGGTCCCGAACTGTCCATTATTCACGGCGGCATGTTGCGCGCTGGCGCGAAAGATCACCGACGTTGCGATTTCAAAAAGTTCTTCGCGAGTGTTTATGGCTGGCGGGAACCCATGGATTCGTCCTCCGTTAGGATCGCTGATTTCCTGTGCCCACGATTGCAATTCGTTGTCGAGACGAACGTCTTTGTCCTTGACGTACCAAATGCTCAGGATTCCTCGTGCGTAGTCATCGATCGCCTGGAAGACTTCTTTCGAGTCGTCACGGTACAAATAACCTGGGAGATCATTCACATCACGGATTGTCAGGTCGGCATTCAGATTGTGATCCTGATATTTCCAGTCTTTCCAGGCGAGCCGCACGAGGTTGATATTGCCTGTATGTTTGGCTGCCATGCAGCGCGCGATTTCGCCGTGATCCGCAAGGAGGTTCTTCCGTGCCTGCTCGTTGATAGCGAGTGTATGTTCAAAATGCGGCAGCAGTAGTTGGGCCAGTGGATGATCTCCGTGCATTTGCCGATTTGTCGCCAGTGCGAAAACCTCACTGACCAAATGCGTTTCCAGCAAGTGAGAGATGGATTCGTGATAATGCGAATCAGAAGCCTGCACGTGCGCTCGGGCAACGCGCCAGTCCCAATACTCATTCAATGGTGTGAATACCGGATTCCCGGATTTCGTATCACGCGGCTTCAATTGAATGGCCAGCGGCATCAACGTGTTCGTGTCATCGACATAGAAGAGACACGTTGGAACCGCCAGAAACGCGCCCTTCCGAACTTCCTGCTGGACGGCCATCTGCGAGAGCAATGGATACTCGGTCCAATAGAGACGCCCGGAATTCAACGCTTGATTAAACGTCGATGAGTACCGTTCGGTGAGACATTTTTCAGCAGCCCGAGCAATGGCGTCATTAGGAACGCTGGTGCAGCGGTGAATCTGCAGAGGATTCACACCAGCCAGTCGCTGCCTGGCGAACTCGCGATCGTCCTTCCAATTCCTGTGAATCCGTGGCGGTGGAATTGTCCCCATCAACCGTGAGAACGCTCCTTCCGATTTTGGTTGAAAGTCAAAGTTGGTGGCACGGGCCCACGCCTGGCGAAGCTTCATGCTTCCGCCATGCGTGGCGTGTCGAAAGAACTTGGGTCGACTGAACTGGGCTTCCGGTGGCAACTCCGACAGGAACAGTTCCTTGGGCGGAAGAGCCCCGACAAGCTTTGTCAGCCACTTTCTCATGCGTCCGGCGTCCGGCCATGGACCGGTCGATTCGGGAAGCTGGGCGGCCGGGTCTTCTTCCAGACCCACGTCAAGGACCTGCGGGTACCTGTGTCGGTTTAGGGCAATGCTCACCTGACGTGCTCGCCGCCTGTCTTCTGACAGATACTGTGGCAGGTGAAACAGCGAAGGATTCGGCAGCAGTCCACGCTTTGTTGCGCCCATTGTCTATTTCCTGAAATCAAGCGGTCCCAATCCGGGTTCCAATGAAACTCTTCGTCTGATTGGTCAACTAACGTTTCGTGACCGGACGTCGTCGCCACGTGCGGATCCACCCCAAAAGACTCGCGATCCGAAACTGGGCGACAGCCAGAGACCGTGGATCAGCGTAGTCTGTAATGCGCTCAGGATTTGGAACGCGAATCGCGGACGGAATGTTCGATGGATTGATCCGGAGCGAGTCACAGCTTTCGGCATCCATCGGTGTGTCCAGGACGAGGCTTCCCAGCGATATCCACGGATGATCGCGCTCATCCCATTCCAGCGTCGCATCGTACCAGTCTAACGAGTCGTCAGGATCGGGATCATGAAACTGGGCTTGAAGCTGAAACTCATGCTCCTCACCCCGGGCAAGTTTCTGATGCAATTCATGCTGCAGGTAATCCGTGTCACGGGTCTCCGCTGAAGACCGTTCAGTTCTGGTAAAACACTGCAGCTCCGTGAGTTCCGGAAACCCCTCACCGCCGGTTGTACTGTTGGCTGGGATGAGTCTCAGACGCACCAGACGGTGATCGGACCCAGGTAACAACCACTCCAGCACGATCTGGTTGTAATAAGTCAGACATGTGTAGCTGTCCGGCGCACGACGCATTCCCGCTGCCAAACCGTTGCGAAGTACGGGATCACTTGCGATGCGCTTCGTGAGCGAGCGCCGTGACAGATTCTTTACATCCTTGAGACATCGTATGGGTGCGAAACTGCCGGTCGCCATCAGCAGGTCAAACGTGTCGTCTGCGCCGACCGCACGGAGACGCATCGCGCAGCCCCTGACATCCAACGCGGCGTCATCGTGACGTAGGCAGTTTGAAAACCTGGTTTCGACTCGGAATTTGCGGCCAGGCGAAAAGAACTGATTCGGTGGAAAGTCCGGAGTCCGTGAGTTTTCTGTTGCAGAGTAGATCGTCAGGTGTCCGCAGGCCGCCACGCCCTTTTCATATAATGGGCGCCGTCCATCGAATGGAAACCTCATCAACGGCAGACTGACGAGCATTTCATAGACGCTCAAGTCCTCACGTAGATCCTCGACGTTCTCGGTGGATGATCCTTCATCGTTCTTCAGCAATCGGTAAGTTGCCGGAATGAAAACGAGTCCCTGACAGCCGTACGCAAATTCCCACAGTGAGTATTCGCCGGACAGGCCGTTTACGAATGACGTAATCGCGAATCCACCGAAGACGAGCATGAAAATGACACCGATTCCCTGCCAGTGCCAGTCTCTGCCAACTCCCAGTGCAAAGAAGCTGAAGAGAGCCATCGCAATGACCCACCCGCCCAGTTGCCTTGTGGAATCATTCACGATGTCGTTCGTCAAATAGTCGTGCTGCTGATTTGTGAATAGTTCGGCGGCTTGCTCGGGACACAGCAGAGTGCCAGCGCCCACCGACATGAAAACGATGAACTGTATAACCCACAGGGTCCATAGTTGGGGTGGGCGATTCTGTGCGATACCTGCGTCGTCCTGCGATGGGTCTTCGTTTTTCCCTATGAGCCAGTACCAGGCATTGACGATACCAAGCATCGCCAGCATCAATGCACCAAGCATCATGGAGACCTGTCCCACATGACTCCCAACCTCATGGCGTGCATCAAATGACATCACGGCCACCGCCAGCCACCAGGCACTGATCATCGCCCATAGTGTCCAGGCCGTTGTCTGTCCGGGTATCGCACGAAGCATACTGAAGCACAGTCCCAGCCCCAGGATGAGTCCTCCAGCAAGCAAGCCATGTGTAAGATTCCATTCGGAAACTCCAAGACTGCTGCGGAGCATCGCTATTGTCGTGAAAGCCGTGACCAGTACAAAAATGCGTGCCAATGGTCGGCGTATCGACGGACTGACAAGTCCAAACAGCGTGAAAAGAGCGACGGCGAGCATGCATGGCCCAGCCAATCGAATCTGGTCGGACGCGATGTCCCAAACAATCGGCCGCGTCTGACGGGCATCCAGGATGATGCGTCGAAGTTCGCGGGGCGGACTTTCAGGGGCCACCTGCGAGCCTATCCACTCCGTTAGCTCGGGAGAAGGTCGCTCGAATTCGTCAATCGCGTGAATCCAGGCGTGGATTGCGTCCGCGGAATGGCCCGGAGGCGCCGGCGTGGCTGACAGAATCCAGTGTTCTACTGACTCCCAGCCCGGACTCTCGGCCCAGCGAGCAAACAGTGGTGTGGAAACAGAACCGCGTCCGGCACCAGTTTCGGCACTACTGCTGGCGGAGACGACACTTTGGTCGACGGCCTCATTCGGAGCCGCGCCTGCCTCCAGGAGCCAGGTTCGAGCAGAGTCCGGAGCTGGGGCAATTTCCTGCAGGCCAAGCACCCAGTCGTACAACGCGTCTTTCGGTTGGTCGACAGCGACCGGAGCATGCTCGCCACGCTGAATCTGAAGGAGAAACTCCGGACAAACCATGCTCATCATTCCCGCTGTCGCGAAGATGAAAACCTGCAGAATCCAGAAGAACGGGAATTTACGCCGCATTGGGTAGCCCACCATTCACTTTGAGTGAATCCGAATGCACGCCTGACGGGAAACTGCGGAATCGTACACTGGCCTGAGTCTCTGTTGTGACCACTGTTCACGCTAGCCAGTCACATATGGGTGATGCACGAAAGAACTTCGCAACTTGCCTGGAACGAAAAGGAACAGCGTTCCACAGTCCGGAAAATGAATGACGTGACAGATGCGCTTGCCGGCGCCAATCGAGTGGCGGCTGAGCACAGCCCTCGCAGAGGGCGAGTGAAGTTGCAGACCTGTTCCAGTGGTTATGGGCCAATCAGGTTGACTCTTCCGGTGTCCAGGTCGTAATCGGCGCCGACGATGCGTGTTGATCCGTCCTCGATGTGCTTGCGAATCACGGGACTGACTTTGGCCAGTCGAGCCGCATTCAACTTGACATTCGCGACAACGGCGTTGTGCAGGAGATCGCCCGGCTGTCCCTCAATCTCCTTCATCGCCGGTCGAATTTCATCCGCGATAATGCCGATGTTGCCGGGTGGTCGCTGATCCTTCTTTGCCAGGTTCAATGCTGCCTTGACGGCTCCGCAGCGTTCGTGACCCAGCACCATGATCAACGGTACGTGCAGAAACTGGACCGCGTACTCGATGCTGCCCAGTACTCCGAAACAGCGTTCCGTCACGAAGTTGCCAGCGACTCGAATGACGAACAGGTCGCCGATGCCCTTGTTGAAAATGACTTCGGGAATCACCCTGGAATCGGCACACGTAAAGATGAGGGCGAACGGCTCCTGCGACTCGGCCACTTCCTGCCGGCGCTCTTCGTCTCGCCGAGCCCGGCCGAGATCACGCCGGTTTCCCATGTAGCGGGCGTTGCCCTCGATCAGTTGTTTCAGTGATTCGTCGCTTCGTGTCAGTGGTTTCTTTTCATCTGCCGCGAAACTCAGGGATGTTTGAGCTGCGGCGATTGCTCCGGCTGCCGTTCCCGTGGTGGACAGGAAGTTTCGCCGAGTAAATGTCTGATCGAACATGTGGTTGTCTCCATAGCGGGTTGAATTATCAGCAGGTCGTTCTTCTCGGCGTCTCTGACTTGCGGTTCCGTCTACGGTGAGGGCTGCATCCAACTCACGATTCCGTTTGAATACGGGTCGTCCATCACCAAACACGCTCAGCGCGCTTTATCACGCGGTGAACTGTCCGAATCAAGTGTCAGCGAGAGCGGACAAGGAGATTGAAATGAGCTTCACAGAATCGATGTTGTTGCCAAACCGTCGCCAGTTCGTGGCGAGTCTGGCGGCCGGAGCCGCGTCTTTGACTGGTTCACGCTGCCTGTCATCGGCAATCGCTGATGACACCGGTGATGGCCTGATCGTGCATGGCATGTCACCAATGAATGCCGAACCGGCGCTGCCGAACCTCGTCCGTTCGTGGGTGACTCCAGTCGAGCAATTTTACATCCGCAGCCACGCGCCGGTTCCGGATATCAACCGAGACGACTTCCGACTGTCGGTGGAAGGACTGGTCGAGCGGCCTCTGTCTCTTTCGCTCAAAGAATTGAGTGCAGGATTCGACCAGGAGAGTGTCGTCGCAACGATGACGTGCGCCGGGAACCGGCGGAGTGAACACAGTCTGGTTAAGCCGGTAAAAGGAGTGCAGTGGCGCGAAGGCGCGATTGGCAATGCCAAATGGACTGGCGTGCGGCTTTCTGACGTATTGAAACGAGCTGGGGTCAAGGCCGGGGCGAAGCACGTCTGGTTCGAAGGACTCGACGAGATTGCTCGCAGCAGCGGGGTGATCCCGTTTGGTGCGTCGATTCCGCTTGCGAAGGCACTCGCCGACTCGGACAGCACGCCCGGAGCGTTGCTCACGACAAAGATGAATGACGCTCCGCTGACGGGAGATCATGGGGCGCCGTTGAGAACTGTTGTGCCGGGCTACGTTGGAGCCCGCAGCGTGAAGTGGCTGGGCCGCATCGTCGTCAGCGATCGGCCGTCAGCAAACCACTACGTTGCGACGGCCTACAAACTGGTCGAGCGAGGAGATCCCCTGGAGTGGTCGGAGCAGGGGCCGATCTACCGGATGCCGTTGAATTCGGCGATTTGTCTCCCCAAGTCTGGCTCGACACTAAAACCCGGTCAGGTATCCGTGAGCGGCTATGCGCTGCCCCCCGGGAGCCCGGGCGTAACGATCGCGAAGGTTGAAGTCTCGGTGGACGGGGGCGACTCGTGGCGGGGTGCGAAGATCACATCGCCAGTCCGCGAAAACTGCTGGGTGCTGTGGCAGGCGAGTATTCCCGTGAATACAGGCTCAAACGGGTTGGCCGTTCGCGCAACCGACTCGAGCGGAAAGACCCAGCCGAGAATGGTTGAGTGGAATCTGAAGGGCTACCTGTTCAACGCCTGGCATCACGTCCCGGTCAACGGTGTCTGATTCGACCGGACGCCGAACAACCATCGACCTTTAAAGAAAAGGGGGTTTCTGTAACAGGTCGGCTGCCGTATCTTTCCGCCCGTTCCCGTCGGCCGCCGTCTACATAAGCAGGACACCCCGTGAAATCACTGCAGCAAGCGTTTTCCAGCGACCAGACATGTCTGCTGGACGTGTCAGCGAACAGCATGGAGTCGCTGATCCCTGTAGTTATCGATCGTCTGATCGAGAACGGCCTGCTTCCGGCCGATCAGCGTGATGAGGTCATTGAGACATTTGTCGCGCGTGAGCACGTTGTGTCGACGGCGATCGGGCATTCCGTGGCAGTGCCACACTGCTATCTGGATGGGCTTACGGAACCACTGATCGCCTTCGTGCGGCTGGAACATGCGGTCAATCTGGGTGCTCTGGACGGAACGCCAACGCGATATTTCTTCTTTCTGCTGGGACCGACCGGTCGCGCCGCCGAGCATCTGGACACGCTCGCGCTGATCGCCCGGCTCATGTCGGATGATGAACTGCGATACGACCTGGGCGATGCGGCTGACGCCGAGGCACTGCGCTGGGCACTGGGGCGAGCCGCGGAACGGTCGCGTCCGCAGCAACAACGGGAACAGGTCTCAGATGGTCTGGCCTACACCGGGCGTCTGTGCGGAGGACTGCGCGCCGACATCGCCCGCCGTCTTCCACATTATGTCCGTGACTTCCGAGACGGACTGCATCCGCAGTCACTGGCATCCACGCTGTTTCTGTACTTCGCGTGTCTGGCGCCTGCCGTGATCTTTGGCGGACTGATGTCGGCCGAAACGGGTAACTCAATCGGTGCGGTGGAGATGATTCTTGCCACGGCCGTCTGCGGAATCATCTATTCGCTGTTCGCTGGCCAGCCGCTGATCATTCTCGGCGGCACGGGCCCGTTGCTGGTGTTTACCGCAATTTTGTACGACCTCTGTCAGCCCGATAAGCTCGACATTCCGTTTCTGCCGGCCTATGCGTGGGTCGGATTCTGGACGGCCGCTTTCGTCGTCATTCTGGCTATCACCGATTCCAGTTGTCTGATGCGATTCTTTACGCGATTCACGGATGAAGTGTTCGCCGCGCTGATCTCTCTGATCTTTATCTACAAAGCCGTCTGGTCATTGGCCGACGAGTTTCGCGGTCTCGATGCTCACGACCATCACGACACAGCGCTGCTGACGCTGCTATTAGCGCTGGGTACGTTCTATATCGCTATCTCACTGCAGCGTTTTCGGCGAAGCCGTTATCTGCTGCCCTGGATGCGCGAGTTTCTGTCCGATTTCGGCCCGACGATCGCATTGATTGCCATGACGCTGGTGGCGATCTGGTTGCATGGGGTTGATCTGCAGCAATTGGACGTTCCCGAATCTGTGCGTCCAACGCTGGCCACACGCGACTCGTGGCTGATCAATCCGTTTGATGCTCCCCCGTGGGTCTGGTTTGCTGCGGCGGGACCGGCGTTGCTCGCCACAGTCCTGGTCTTTCTGGACCAGAATATCACGGCTCGGCTCGTCAACAGTCGTGACCACAAACTCCAGAAGGGTGAGGCCTACCATCTGGATCTGGCAGTCGTTGGCGGTCTGATTGGACTTTGCTCGGCGTTCGGTTTGCCGTGGCTGGTTGCTGCCACGGTGCGTTCATTGAACCACGTTCGCAGTCTGGCGGTCGTCGAGGAATCCGTCTCTAATCGCGACAATCAGCGCCATGATCACATTCTGCACACGCGCGAAAACCGCCTGACAGGCTTGGCGATTCATATTCTTATCGCCCTGTCGCTGCTGTTGCTGCCGCTGCTCAAACACGTGCCGATGGCCGTGCTTTACGGACTGTTCCTGTTCATGGGTGTGGTTTCCATGAAGGGCAACCAGCTTTTCGAAAGACTCAGCCTGTGGGCGATGGACTCATCGCTGTACCCCGGCACGCACTATATCCGTCGAGTCCCAAACCGCACGATTCACCTGTTTACCGTCCTGCAACTGGTGTGTCTTGTGGTGCTGTGGGTGGTGAAGGGAAACGGCACCATCGGAATTCTGTTTCCGCTATTCATTGCCGCGCTCGTCCCTGTGCGATTGCTTATGAATCGCTATTTCAAGGAAGAGCATCTGCAAGCTCTGGATGCAGAAGAGATTCCGGAAGAAGAGGAAACTCAGTGGTAGTGCCCTTTCGCAACGCTCAGGACAACATGGGGTGTCCTGCGATCGAGAGGTCAGTGTTGTCACGCCTCTGAAAACACATGCTCTGAATTCACGAAAATGGCGGGGATGAGCGGAATTTCTATGCACGTAAATGCTACTTTCGACCGATCTTCCGGAATTGACGCGGTGTCGCTGTGATGGATAAAGTCACGACCCACTCGCTAATCGCTCTCGAATCGCACTGAGTCGAATTCACAATGGCTTCGTTAATCTGCCGGGTCGCCAGACTCCGATCGAACTGCTTCCGTCAGAGTTTTTCGGCGTTCCTGGGTTTGAGCCTGCGGACCACGCTGGTGCTCGTGACGTCGATTGGCATGGTTGGCATGCCGGCGTCGCTCGTAGCGAATTCCGACGCTGAATGCGAAACCGAGTCGCAGAACGAAGAGCATCGAGACAGTGACGGCGAGGAAGAAGCTCTCAGCACGGCCCGCCGACTGCGACTTGATCACGCTCGAAGTTCCAGCCGTGCACACAGCCGTCGGATAGCGGTCCGTCGGGCCTTGTTGCCTCTAAGACAGGTGCAGGCTGGCCACCGCCTGCCAAATGGCCTGTTGGCCCCGCTCCGACGTTGAGCTTCAGGCTGCAATGTGCGGGAAAGTGCTCAACGCCCGCAATGCGCACCCAGTGACGATCCTCAGTCAGGCCATACCGGTTGACTGAACTCCCCAGGCGGGTGTGACTCACTCGTAGCGCCGATTCGCGGAGCCGCGCATTCAGTACGGCTCTCTGCTCGCGACACGCCATGGTCCGCGATCGGCGAATCGCCTTCCACAACCAGACGGACACGAAGGAAAGCTCGATGCAGAATCTCGTAGACGGAATTCATCAGTTTCAGCAGGACATCTTCAGCCGAGATAAGAAACTGTTTGAAAAGCTCGCCGAGGGCCAGCAGCCGATGGCGCTCTTTATCACGTGTTCCGACTCGCGGATCGATCCAACGCTGCTGACTCAGACGCGCCCCGGCGAACTGTTCATCATGCGCAATGCCGGGAACATCGTGCCCCCCTATGGTGCCGTGTATGGGGGCGAAGCGGCGACTCTGGAATACGCGGTCAGTGTGCTCAAAGTCCGCGACATCGTTGTCTGCGGACATTCTCATTGCGGGGCGATGGATGGCCTGCTGCACCCCGAGACAGTGGAAAATCTCCCGGCGGTTCGAGCATGGCTCGAACACGCCGAAACCACACGACGAATCGTGACGGAGAACTATCAGCACATTGTTGATCCGACGAACCGATTGACACTGACCGTCGAAGAGAACGTGCTGGTCCAGCTTGAGCATCTGCGCACGCATCCCTCGGTCGCGGCAGCGCTGGGCCGGGATGAGCTGCATCTACACGGCTGGGTCTACAAGTTCGAAACCGGTGACGTGTTCTCATTCGACCCGGAACAGCGGCAGTTCCGACCACTGACAAGCATGGTGCTCGCCAACTTTGTGGAACGCGGACGATCGCCCGTAATCTGATTTGGTTTGCTCGAGTCCGGCGACTTCGGCTACCCCTCAAAACACGACTCACCCAGCAATAGAATGTTTGTGACCTGTGACCAACACTGACGACTCAAAACTGAAGCCCACGATTCGACATGACGGACCTGCTTCGCTGGTCACATTTCTGGTGGCACTTCCACTATGTATGGGAATTGCCATCGCGTCGGGAGCGCCCGTTTCCGCCGGACTTCTATCGGGAATCGTAGGTGGACTGGTGGTCGGAGTTCTGGCCGGAGCGCCCCTGCAGGTCAGCGGTCCCGCCGCCGGACTGACCGTAATCGTGTACGGAATTGTGCAGCAACATGGTCTGGAAATGCTGGGGCCGGTCGTCCTCATGGCGGGCCTGATGCAGGTTGGCGCCGGTCTGCTTCGCTGGGGACAGTGGTTTCGTGCAGTGTCGCCCGCAGTGATTCGTGGCATGCTGGCTGGCATCGGCATACTGATTCTGTCGAGTCAGTTTCACGTGATGGTCGACGATACGCCGCGCAGCGGTGGGCTGGCCAACCTTGCTTCAATTCCCGAAGCCGTGTGGAAAGGGCTGCCCTGGCCGGAAGCTCAAACGCGTGAACAGCGTAAGGCACGTCTGTCGATCCTGCAGTCACTCGGCGAGTTACATGAAGAGCAGGTACAGATTCGCGAACTGGCAGCCGAACGCGTTCCGCACACTCTTCCGGACCATGATCCATCCACCGACATGATCAACCTCACGATGTTGATTTCGCGGCAGGAACGAGTGCTCGCCAGATTCCAGCAGCAGGAAACTGCGGCGAGTAATCTTGAGTTTCAACGAGGGCATAACCAGCGATCACGAGAAGCCGCCCTGGCTGCAACATCGACGGCGTTGTTGACTGCACTGGATGATCTGCAAACGTCAGACGTGGCAGACATACGTGACTCACAACTGCGAGCTGAGGAGACCCTGCATGGCGTACTGATTGAATTTCACAATCATGACTGGGCCGCAAAGATCGGCCTGCTGACCATTCTGATTCTTGTCGCATGGCAGATGATCCCATCACGGAAGATTCGAGTCGTCCCGGGTGCACTGATTGCTGTCGTCGTCACGACACTTCTGGGCTGGCTGCTGGTTCTTCCGGTTAATTACGTGGAAGTCCCGCAAAACCTGTTCGACGAAATCCACTTCCCGTCATGGGCAGTCATGAGGGAAGCGCCATGGAAAGAGCTCGTGCAGGCAGCCATGTTCATGGCCGTGGTCGCCAGCGCCGAAACGCTGCTGTGTGCATCAGCCGTCGATCGTCTGCATGACGGCCCGCGGACGAATTACGACCGTGAGCTGTTCGCCCAGGGCATTGGCAACACGATCTGCGGCTGCCTGGGAGCGCTCCCTTTGACGGGAGTCATCGTGCGCAGTTCTGCGAACATCGAAGCCGGAGGAAAAACACGAGCTTCCGCGATCGTGCACGGACTCTGGCTGCTGCTCTTCGTTGCGCTTCTCAGCACGCTGCTGCGGATGATTCCGACGTCCTGCCTGGCCGCCGTCCTGGTTTATACCGGCTACAAGCTGATTAACCCGAAGTCGATCAGAGAGTTGAGCAAACAGGGTCGTGGAGAACTTGTGACCTACCTGATCACGGTTGTTCTAATCGTGTCGGTCGATCTGCTGACCGGTGTCATCGCCGGTATCATCGCTGCGGCCGTTCGCCTCCTGCACAAGTTCTCGCACCTGGAAACGGATCTGTTGGTCGAGCAGGAACAACGGAAGGCGACACTGACTCTGCGCGGGGCGGCGACGTTTCTGAGACTTCCTGTCCTGGCGAATGAACTCGAAAACGTCCCCCGTGGGTTTGAATTGCATGTCGATTTCGAGGATCTGCTTCACATCGACCACGCGTGTTTTGACCTGCTGATGAACTGGTCACAACAGCACGAAAGGACCGGGGGTCACATGCTGGTCGACTGGCATTCGTTGCACGCGAGCCACGGAGTAGTGCGAACGGGAAACGGGAAGCACGCGACCGATTCAGCCCCAAAAGTGACGACGGCTGGTCAGGCGAGTGATCACGCGTGACTGGGCTCGGTTTCATGGGCAACTGGTGTGAAATGACCCACGCGGACGACGTCGATTGTTTCTACACACGCGGTCACGTGATGTTCGGGCAGAATGTCGCGCCGCAGGAAATCGATGATCGCGTTGCAAATGTCCTCCGGCACAATGACCTCGATACGGACGTACGTGTCATCGTCGTCAACGCAACCGGCCATGATGTGCCGTCGACCAGCCCCGGCACAGGAGATCACGGAATAGCCGGTGGCTCCGCAGTCGACGAACGCATCCAGCAACCAGAGTTTTAGTGACTGATTTGCAGTAACAGTGAGCCGGCGGGCCGACGCCAGACCCCGTTTGCGGGCCGCTTGTGAGTTGTCCGAGAGCGGTTGAAGTGATTCGAGCCCGCGAATCTCGAAACGCAGACCTTCCTGCTCGAAGTCACGCTGCATTTCTTCCAGCTTGCCCATCACGCTGTGATCGACAAGCTGCGCGCCGGACAGATCGATCACCAGATTCCTTCGCTGGACCAGCCCGACATCTTCGATCTGTCGACGAAATGGAATCCAGTTACTGAACACCGCTGACTGCTGGGCAATGATCACACTGGTGTCTGCAGAAACTTCCTGTACCTCGAGATACGGTTTGAACAGAGACTTCAAGGGAACGCCATTGGCCACGTGAATGATCATCTTCAGCAGAATTCCGGCCGCGACGCCCACCAGCAGATCCTCGACAAGAACGACGACCAGGGTCGTGACAAAAATCGCCAGTTGCTCTCGTCCAATGCGGTAGACGTGAATGAACTCGGTGGGGTGAGCAAGCCGGTACCCGGTGTAGACGAGCATCGCGGCGAGTGCCGCCAGCGGAATGCGATGCAGGACTGTCGGGATCAGCGCAACGCACAACAGTAGAAACACGCCGTGCCACATGTCCGCAAAACGAGTGCGGGCTCCGTTGTCGATGTTGGCTTTGGATCGAACGATTTCCGAGATCATCGGCAGACCGCCAACGAACGCAGCACACAGGTTGCCCACGCCGACTGCGATGATGTCACGGTCCATATTCGTCTTGCGTTTCCACGGGTCGAGCAGATCGACCGCCTTAGCGCTCAACAACGACTCCAGGCTGCCGATGACGAAGAACATCATCACCCACTTCCACGCGACTGGCTGTGCCAGCACGGAGAAGTCTGGAAACGTGACGTCATTAAACGTGCCGAACACCCGGTCGGGCATGTCGACGAGATACTGCTCGCTGAGCTGATACTCGTGCCCGTGAAGTGGATAGGAGTGTTCGTGCAGCAGGTCGAAACCCATTCCCATTGGTACTGCGACCAGCAGCACAACCATGGGAGCAGGGATCAATTTGAGTGGAGGCAGCTTTCTGCTGATGAACGGCCAGAAAAACATGATCAGCAGACTGACAACGCCGATTGCCGCAATCGCCGGGTTCGCTTCGAGGAGGTAATGCGGAATCTCCTGAACCATCTTCAACGGATCGGCACTGGGTGCGCGACCGGTCGTTTCGTCAATCACTCCCAGCGCGTAGGGGATCTGCTTAACAACAATGATCATGCCAATCGCCGCCAGCATTCCATGCACGGCAGAAATGGGAAAGAACTCGCCGAGAATGCCGGCTCGAAACATGCCAAACAGAATTTGCAGGACAGCAGCGGCGACGCCAACAGCCAGGGCCGCCTTGTATGCGTCCGCGTTTCCCGGTCCACCAAACTCGTTAATGCACCCCAGGGCGATCACGATCAGTCCCGCAGCCGGGCCTTTGATCGTCAGTTCGCTGTTGCTCAGAAACGTTGCCAGGATTGATCCGATAATCGCCGTAAAGATCCCGGCGATCGGTGGATAGCCGCACGCTACCGAGATGCCCAGGCACAGCGGCAGGGCGATCAGAAAAACCAGAAACCCCGAGATGAGATCCTGTTTGAGATACTTCGTGAAGCCGGGCAGATCGCCGCGGGGAACTTCGTTGACTGGTGTTGGAGTCATTCGTGCGATTCCGAAAGAACGACGCTGTCAGAGTCGTCAGTTAAAGGAGTGTTGGTGGCTGGACTGAAATTCGCGGCTGGTGGATGGCGGTGTCTGATGAGTTCGATGGCGGCGTGGTAGCGCGACGCAACTCCTGGTTGCGGCCAGAGTCCGCCACCCAGAATCAGGACCGCCAGAATCAGCACGGCCACACGTTCAGACGGACGGGCTCGCAACGAGATGGACGCCACATGCCGCGTCCCGGTGAAGATGCGGAAGTACGCGTGCATGATCGCAATGCCATTCAAAGCAGCGGCAACGACGACGGCGGTTCCGATCAGCGGATAGATGCCGACGGCGCCTTCAATCAGTAATTCGGTTCCAATGAAACCGACTGTTCCAGGGAAGCCGATTGATGAGAGCCCCGTCAGCAGGAACAACGACGCAAGCGTCGGCGTGTGTTGGTACAGCCCGTGATACTCCGACAACGTCAGCGTTCCGGTGCGAGCTTCGATGCTGCGTAGTGTCAGGCCGAATCCACCGAGTGACAGACCCACCGAAAGCCACACGCACAAAGCTCCGGTCAATCCAATCGGTGTGACCAGTTCCATGCCAACCAGCACCAGTGACGAGTGACTCAGGAACAGGTAGCAGAAGAAACGTCGGGCTTCGGTCTGAACGAGTGCCATTCCGGCGGCGTACACGGCCGTAATCAGCGAGACCACCGCAATGCTCTGTAATGCCCAGTCCGGAGCGACGGGAAGGACCAGTCGCATGATGGTGTAGGCCCCCGCCATGGGCGCCACGAACAGGAGTGCCGTACCGAAGGTCGCTTTCTCAAACAGGTCGGTCATCCAGCAATGGACTGGCACAATGCCGCTGCGCAGGAGAGCTGCCGCGGTGAGCAACGCCCCGGGAAGCAGTCCCAGCGGCTGATCCCGGTTCGTCGTGTCGACCAGCGACCAACCTGCAACCAGCATCAACACGAACAGCCCCATATGCACCACATACACACGAGCACATCGGCCCCGCGCCCGTAACTCAATCCAGGGCGGAATCGTCGCCAGCGAGAGCAGAGTGATCAGCACCCACGGATCGCGACAGCTCAATGTCGCCAGCAGCAATGCCTGGGAGACCAGTGCCCAGCCGAATGAAAATCGATTGACCTTTGTTCGCAGGGTCGACATGACCGTCATCAGGTAGAGGAGGGCAGCCAGTGGGAGCAGCGGCGCACTCAACTCATCGATCACAAAGACATCCCGATGAAATACCAGCTCGATGACATCCCAGTGGTCATGGGCCTCGAACGTATGCAGCGATTGGAAGTCCAGCCACTCGCCGATTGCGCAGGCCAGTGTGAGGACGCACACAACCAGACACCGGGCGCGTGCTGCATTCGGATTCCGCGTCAGACCAGTGACGAGCGCACCAATCAAAGGGATGACGATCGCCAGTTCGATCCACGGAAGATGAAGTTCAGGCATCAGTCGACCCTCGCTTCATCACGACCGCCAATGACTTCACTGCAATACTGGTGTATTATCGAGCCTGTCTTGTGATGCGGTATGAGGTAACCAGATGCAGCAAACGGTGACTCTCTCGATTCCCGACAGCCTGGCCGAATCGGCTGAAGCCGAGGCTCAACGCACGTCGCAAACCGTCGAAGCGGTTCTCCTGTCATGGCTGAACCGGGCGGGAAACGACGATCTGAATACACTGTCCGACGATGACCTTCTGGTGGTTTGTGCAAGCCGACTGGAGGCTGCACAGCAAGGCGACTTAAGCGACTTGCTGGAACGCAATCGCGAAGGACTGCTCGACGCGTCGTCGCGGGAACGTTTGCAGGGACTGATGGCCGAGTACCAGCGAGGGACGCTTCGCAAGGCTCAAGCACTGAAGATCGCCGTTGGCCGCGGCTTGAAGTCGGGACTGAATTGAAATGGCCCGCAAGCGGCTGAGTGCCGCGACGGCTGAACGAATTCGCGAGCTGGCGAAGAATCGTTGCGGGTACTGCCTGAGTCCGCAGCACCTCGTACATGCATCGCTGGAGATCGAACATCTTCAGCCAGTCTCGCAAGGCGGTTCTGACGCCGACGAGAATCTCTGGCTGAGTTGCCCGCTTTGTAATGGTCACAAGAGCGACAAGACGACTGGCATCGATCCACACACAGGTCGGGAACAACCGCTGTTCAATCCGAGGTTGCAGAACTGGAGCGAGCATTTTCGCTGGACGGATGACGGACTCCGGATCGCTGGACGGACTCCGATTGGCCGAACAACCGTTGCGACTCTGCGTCTGGACAGCGATCTGATAGCGATTGAAGTTCGCAGTTTCTGGGTGGCCGCCGGATGGCATCCACCTGAGTCGTAATTGTGACATCAGCCCAGTTCCTCCAGTTTTTCGTCCTGATGAGGAACCTGGTCGGGTTCGCGGGTTTCCGTGCCGGAGAGCCAGGCTGTCCAGCGGCGTTCCATTCCGTCACACCAGTGAAACAGCCGGACGAATGGGCGGACGATGTATTCGTCCAGAATCGCGTCGAGGTACCCACGTTCCAACGCGAAGCGGAACAATCGGACTCGACCGCGTTCGGGGGTGATTCGTTCCCAGAACGACGCCGCCTGCGGCAGATGAGAGCCGATCGCATTTTCCAGCGTGTGATAATCGTGCAGCAGCGTGGGAGCGCGCAGCAGTTGCAATGTTCTCAGACACGCATGCCCGATGATGTGGATCAGCGCGATGTATCGCAGTCCACAACCGATCTCCACAACGATGATGCTTACCTGCGTCAGAGATGCGAAGGCGAGCGCGCTCTTGATGTCCGTCTGCACGCGGGCCACGAGTGCTCCAAATATGGCGGAGACAGCACCGAGAGCGACGACAGCAATCGTCAGCGGTAAGGAGACCTCCAGAATCGGACTGACTCGCAGTAGTAGAAACGCTCCCAGGTGCACGGACAGCGAACCGTAGAACACAGCGCTTGATGGCGTTGGCCCTTCCATGGCTCGCGGCAACCATCCCGAGAACGGCACCAGTGCTGATTTTCCCGCGGCCGCCACCAGCAGTAGCAGCCCGACGAACAACGCATGCGATTCCGAAATGGTCGCCTGACCTTCCGGCCATGGCCCCGTGCCCATCAGACCTTCGAAGTCGCCGGCTCCGGTCAGGTGGTGCAGTGCCAGGGCCGCGAGCAGGAACGCCGCATCGGCAATGCGGTACACGCTCCAGACACGTTGACCATTCCGTACGGGGTTTGGCCGTTCGTGAAAAAACGCGACCAGCAGCGCGGACGACAGGCCAACCAGTTCCCAGCCTAGAAAGAGTGTCTCGATGGTGCCGGCCAGCGACGACACGATCATGCCGAGCAGAAACAAGGCGTAGAACAGGAAGAAACGCCTGTAACCTGGCTCGCGATGTAGATAGCGGCTGCCGAAGGCTCCGATCGTTCCACACAACACGAATGTCAGAATGGCGAACGGCACGGACAGTCGGTCGAACACGAATTTGAGGTGAAAGTGAAAGTGCTGTTGGGGAATGACGACCCAGTTTCCGAACTCAATCGGAACGTGGCGCAAACCGGTGAACAGCATCATGCCCAGGACGCCGATTGCTCCGAACAGGCCCAGCACCACGGCGGCTTCCGTGCAGCGAGCCATCGACCGTTCGCCCAGCGGCCAGCCAGACAGCGAGGTCAGGCCGAACACAAGCAGCAGCAGCGACGGACTGGCCACCACGAGAACGCCCAGCATGTAGAAGATCACATCCGTCGTCATGATGGCCGGTCCTCCTCGCCGGCGCCCGAACCCGCACCGACGGACGCGAAACCGAGGTGATCTCGCCAGCCACGGTACCAGTCGATTGATGTATCGACGCGTGGCAGGTGCTGCGATTCCAGCTCGTATGGTTCGAACGCGCCGTTTCGATAGCGGTGAATCTGAGCGGTCTGCGCGTCGAAGACCGCAAGCTGGACCCAGTCGCCGTTGACAAGCTGCGCGATTGACTCGTTGTCGGCGATGATTCGCTGCAGAGCCGCAGGCGTCGACTCGATGACAAACAACAGACGCACCGGCTCGTGAATCTCGACCATTTGCCACGGCAGACCCGGACGCAGATCACTGGCCGATCCATCCATCACGCCCAGCAGCGACGTGATGTTGTGTGGCAGTTTGGTTCCGCAGCCGTAACCTGTTGGATCGACGTACGAGAAGTAGTATTCGAGGTTGATGCCGGCACAGACTGGAATCACGGCCTGCAGCAGGCGTTCCAGAATCGAGCTGCATTCGTCGTCCTGCGTCGCGTCGTACGACGTCAGGAAGGCTCTCCGATCGAGAAACAGACTGCGGCTCCATTCGCGTCGTCCGACGAAACACAATGCGTTGGTGGCATGACCATACTCGGGGCGCGTCTGCGACAGGTCTTCTGCTCGACCTTCCACGTGACGTAGTGCGTCATCAACGGACGCCGACAGTTCGGCAGACTCGAAGCGACGGCACCGTTCGTGTGCGCTTCGCTTGCGGGCTTCGTCGAGAGCCGCCCTGGCCCGCTCAAACAACGCGCGATGTGTCACCGGTACGAGATCGAGGTCGTACCAGCTCATACTGTCATCGCAGGTGTTGTGGTAACCGCCGACAAAGTAGGTGTCGTCCGGCACGACCAGCCCGTGCGATTCCAGAATGCGACGGACACGCGCGTCGTTGGCCATCTGTGCGAACGCGCGGGCGTTGGGTCCACCGCGTCCGCCGCCGCAGGCTCCGCAATCGTGAGCGGCTTCGTGCGGATTGTTGAGGCTCGATGATCCGTGTCCGCCGATGACGACCAGTTGCGAAAAGAGCTCCGTTCGCCCCAGTCCAATCGCGCGCAGCCCGCCTTCGACAATGGCTGCCATCTCTTCGACGGAATAGCCGAGCTGACCGTTTTCCGATCCGGGTTCAGGTTCAATCCGTTCAATCCGTAATTGCGTCCGCGGCGGCTGCACGATGCCGCCGAACTGCCGCCGAATCTGTGCCGTCAGTCGCGGAAACAGAATGCGCGCCACCAGCGGAAAGGCTGCCAGCGATCCAAGCAGTCCGGTCAACAGACCGCCGACAACCGTGCGCGTGCCGATGTGTGCGTGATGAGTCGCTCGACCAATCCGCCTGCGTGCGGCGGCACGGCGACGGCTGACCTGCTCGACGGAATAGGCGGGCTCTTCGATGACATAATGAGCCGGCTTGATGACGACCGGACACAGCGGTGTGAAATGAGCGTCCGCCTCACCGCGATAGTACATCGCGACGCCAAAGAACCCGGCCACTCCGAAAGTTTCGCAAGCGGGATCGAATTCTTCGAGGTGCCTGCGAAATGACTCTTCGCGTTCGTCAATGCAGCACACGACCTGATACGCGGGAGTGGCTGAGCCTGCGTCGGGCTTGTGTACGGCCGCCTCACGTCGGCGTGCCGAGTGAATCGCGACAGCGTCCAGCGTCTCATTCCGGTACTTGCGTTCGAAGGCGAGATGATAAATCCGCCGTCGTTCCAGACTGGAAAACGACTCGATCTCGTGAACCAGAGTAACCCACTGCTCCTTCGACAGATTCAGCAGGTCTTCCGGCTTCCAGCCACGCACCTGCGCCAGTTGAAAAACCTGAAACGCGCGATGGTCGGCGTGATCCGACTCAGAGGGCGCGATGTGTCGCGTCATGCGGGCTCTGAGATGCTCAAGTGGCGCACCGCCGCCGAGTGACTCGCGTGCCACGTACTCAACGGCCAGGCGATCCAGCCAAAGCCGCACGGCAAGGAACTCGACCAGAGTGCCTGCCGGAGCCGGGTGCGGCGCCCATTCGGCGTTGGATTCCATCTGCCACGCCATCCCGGCCCAACCGCGAAGCGCCAGAAGTGACTGCGCGATGAAGTCTTCCTGTTCATCCGCGGAAACTCCCAGCCGCGACAACGACACTACGATTGATGCCAGTGGGTCTTTACCGTCGTCGCTCAGGCGAGTCGCTTCGCGCTTGAGACTCCGCAACCATGCGGTCGGAGCGAAACCGTGTGAGTGCAGGTTCAGGAAGGACCAGAAGAATCCCGCGTCGCGGCCAGGCAGCGTCCAGTCCGCGAAACCCTGGTCCAGAAACGTCGCACAGAACGGGATGAGGACGTCATGGACAAGTTCATCAGTGTCCTCACCGGACGCTTCAAGCAGCACGTCGCGATGCCGGAGCGTCTTCAATGGCTGCTGAGGTGGCCTGCCGCCGGATGCGCCGTTGTTGTCATGTTCGTCAAATGCAACGCCGTGGACTCCGTCGCGACACACACGCCACAGGAATTGCAGCACGAATGCTTCCCACTTTCGATCGCTCCACGACTCGATTGAACGCCGGCCAAATTCGTCGACCAGAGCAGTCAGCACAGTCTTTGCCGGCGCCTGTCTGGTACTGCTGCCGTTCCGCAGATCGCGCATCACCCAGTGGCGGGTTTCCTCGATTGTCGATTCTCCAACAGAGGCCTGAACTTCTTCTCTGAAACGCCGCAGCGCTTCTGTTTCCGCAATGGTCCAGCGGAGTTCTGCGGGAGGTCCGCTTCGCAATGGGAACTGAAGCATCGCCAGTCGCAGCGCGTAACGCGTACCGAAGTTTGCGACAAGACGGTCGGCCTCATCGCCGAGATCGTCCAGCAATACGGCCTCGAGATCGGAAATGCGAATCCGAGCCCGTTCCAGTTTCTGCCGGTATCGATCTTCCGGCAGGTATGGGTGACATCCAAAGACCCGCCCGCCCGACTGCACCCCTTGGTCAAACGGAAGATCTTCGAACGCGTGCAACGTGTTGTGATGCACGAACACCGTAATCGGTCCCTGTGACGCAAGCAGATGTGCGGCATGCGCGATCTGACGTCTCAGATCCGCATACGGATCCGCTTTCACGTCCGTCGAGGTTGTTGCTTCGATTTGTGACACAACTTGCGACAAGGTCGATCGCTACTTTCTGCCGGCGCATCCGCATGCGTTTGCCGCGGAGCTGCGCAATCCAGCTCGGTCATCGATCCGGATGGACTGACACCAACCGAGGCCGATTCTTCGCGAATCGAATCGAGCCGTGCGGGATATCAGAGGATGTGCGCGTGTCAGACCGCAGACTCGACGGGCTGTTCACCGTTGATTTCAGGTGAAACATCGACCGGCAAAAGCATCGCCGGCGTCGAGAGGCCTGGCCGTTTCAGCAGTTGGGCGGCGCGCGGGTGTGCCCGGCCGCGGGCGACCAGACGCTGTCTCGCCGTGCGAAGTCTTCGCTCAAACACTGCGTGAGTGGAGCGATCAGCCGCGTTCCCGGTACGGACACCCAGGAACCGAAGTCGTCGTCGAACTCGACGCGATTCTCTTCCTCGTCCGTTTCTTCAAGAGGCTCATCGATCGGAGCCTGACCCTGCGTCGCTGCACCCCCGGCCAGACATTGCACTGCGGGAACCAACGGCCCCAGCAGCAACGCCAGCGTCAGCACACTTAGGATCAACCGGTCGGACTTCATGCGTCCTTGTGTAACGAGAGTCTGAATTCGTTTCAACGTACCAGACTCTGTTCGCGCCGTTCCCGACCGCGTCAGCATGACGTACGCGAGAATCTCACGGCTCTGCCCTCCGATGAATTCAGCTCGACTGTTCGTCTTAGGATCTTCCGTCGTCAGGCATCCGCGCCGTGCGCGCGCATCGTAGGATGGGCACTCCTGCCCGTCCGTCATTCTCGGACGGGCAGGAGTGCCCATCCTACTCTTGATTGCGGCTACGCCGCTTTGAGATCGTTCGATCATTAAGTGTCGCCTTTCGCGAAAGTGCGTTCTTTCGCTGAGCGAAAGACGACAATGTGACAATTAATTCAAGAACGATCCTTAACGGCGGACCACGCTTGACCGGCTATTGCGTGTCTTCGTCGTCTGCAGCGGACAGTGTCGGCAACCATCGCCGAATCATCAGCGCCAGCAGAAGTGGCAACGTCCCGGACGTGACGGCAACGATGATGAGCGTCTTCTGCTCCTGAAATCCGACACCACACAAGGCGTACACAAGCGATATTCCAAAGTTGGCAACCACAACCGGCAGCAGGAATCGCTTCCAGGAAAGTTCAGTCGTACCCATCAGCAGGACACAGGCTTCGGCGAGAATCGGCAGCGGCCGCGTCAGCAGCAGAACCGCCGGACCGTAGCGTTCCGTCACTCGCTCGACTCGCTGAAGATCCTCAGCTTCGGCGAATCGTCGAGCGAACGGTTTTCCAAGCAGCTTTGCCAGACCGAAGCCCAGACATGCTCCAAACGTCAGACCAAACCACGACGTCAATGTCGCCGCCCACAAGCCGAGAACACCACCGGCATAGGTAATCACGGCACTTGATGGGATGGGCAGAAAGATGTCACTGACAAGAAGTCCGGCCACAATCGCCAGTTGCAGCTCGTGCTGCTCCTGCATCCAGGACGTGACCTGCGTCTCGAAGGTCTCGCCGAGGATCAGAAAGGGGATAATCGGAATCGCAAGGAAGACCGACAGCAGGATGGCGGCTCTAATGACGGATCGCATGACGACGACGTAATATCATTCGCTCAGACGAACGGGAAGCGGAGCCTGAATTCTCGATTCTCAGTTCGGGACTCTTACCCGACACTCACGTTGATAAGGACACGATATGACAAACGCAGCACTCGCACTTGCCCTGCTGCTAACCGGTTGCCTGTCGGCTCGGGCCGCAGAGCCCGTTGAAGACGCTCCGGACCCGGTCATCACGTTCGCGGAAGTTGCTGCCGGCAAGGCAAAGCTGATTGACCTGACGTACCCGTTGAACGCGAAAAACGCTTACTGGCCCGGAGACAACTATTCGCCGTTTGAGCTGAAGACGATTGCTTCGCTGGAGAAAGATGGAGTGTTGTCCAAAGCGTTCTCCATGCCGGAGCATCTGGGTACGCACATCGACGCGCCCAATCACTTTGAGAAGAACCAGCCCGACGTTGCCGAAATTCCACTCGAACAGCTGATCGGTCCGGGCGTAGTGATCGACATCGAGCCGCGAGCGGAACAGCTTCCAGATACGACATTGTCTGTGAAGGACTTGCTTGCGTGGGAAAAGCAGCACGGACGCATTCCAAACGGCGCCATCGTGCTGCTGCACACCGGCTGGGGTCGTTTCTGGAATAACTACACACGTTACAAGAACCAGGACGCGACTGGTCGACTTCACTTTCCGAGCTACTCGGCGGACGCCGCAAGGTGGCTGGTTGAGAAACGTCAGGTGCGTGGCGTCGGCGTCGACACACTCAGCATTGACCACGGGCTGTCGCGTGATTTCGCCGTGCATCACATTGTGAACGCCGCCGGCAAATACGGACTCGAAAACGTCGCACACCTCGACAAGCTGCCGCCGAGAGGGTTCTACGTGATCGTCGCCCCGATCCGGATCGAGTCTGGTTCAGGAGGGCCAGCACGGGTCATCGCCGTGCTTCGAAAATGACATGTTGTTCCCGTCGAGGCATCGAGCATCAGTCAAGTGTGAGATGGACTTCGAATGCTTCGGCGGGCACACGCCGACTTTGTGAGCACCGTCGCTTACCTGCATGAGCGATCTCCACAGGGAGCGGCAGCCTGGGTCAACGCTTTCGAAAACGCCAAAAACAGACTCGCCGAGTATGCGGATGCCTTCTCCGAAGCCGATGAGAATGACCGCTTCGATAGCGACGTGAAGCAATTGCTTTTCAAGACGTGTTGCAGTTGAGTCACGTTTCGTTACTCACCCTGAAGGAACACTGATCGACACTGATTGTTGCTAATCCGGGCGACAGTCGTCACGTGAATCATGAGCGTCAATTAGTGCGGATTAGTGTTCCTTAATTTGGTCCTCCGCTCTCGGTTCGAGGTATGCGTGGACACGACGAAGGCAGTCAGCAAGGTGACCAGCAGTCGCCCCTTTTCGCGACTATCAAAATCGGGTGTCCCTGTTCTGAGATCGGACAGTTGCACGCTGCACCTGTCTGCGCGGCTGATTGTCGCTGCGGTGTGAATTGAGTTAGCTTGGAGCGTCAGCCATGACATCACATGGAGAGCACGCCGAATGTCCAGGAATCAGTCGTCGCGGAACGAACGGGATGAAGACGGCCCACTTCACGGTGAGTCAGGATCCACTCAGTCTGAAGACCCGGAGCAGACCGTCGGCGATCCGCGACTGGTCGCTGATTCCGATCAGACGCTTGATGAAGACGGTAATCCCGCAGCAACCGTCAGTCTGGCGCCGGGAGAGAATGTGGACGCTGCCGACGCGGTTAGTGATCCGGAACAGACTGTGGCCGATCAGCAGCGCACTTTCGTATCCGCCGACCCGGAACAAACCGTCGACGAAAACGGCGATCCGGAGATGACAATCGGAGCACCGGTGCCGCCGCCCGATGTGGACGATGCGACGGTCGTCGTCGATGTTGAGCAGACGATTGAGCAGCAGTGGAAGAACACGTTCACGGCCGACACGCCACCTGAAACGACGATCAAGAGTGATCCCGAGCAGACCCTGACGCAAAGTTTCGACTTTTCTCTGAAGTCCCGTACAGTGAGTCACGAGGGGGCAGCTCCTGTCGAGAATCCGGACTACGTGCGGGAGAAAATGCTGGGCGAAGGCGGAATGGGGGCGGTGTATGCGGCTCGGCAGAAGTCGATTGATCGCAATGTTGCCATCAAGGTTCTGAAGTCCCGGGCCGCTCGTCGCGAGAGTTCGCGCGACGCGTTTGTGGCCGAAGCGATGATCACGGGCGAGCTGGATCACCCCAACATTGTCCCGATCTACGATCTGGGTCTGGAAGACGCGAAGACTCCTTTCTACGTGATGAAGCAGGTACAGGGCGTCGAGTGGGCGGATCGCATTGGCGAGAACTCCGTGCGTGAGAACCTGGACATTCTCATCGATGTCGCTGATGCGATTTCGCTCGCTCACGCACGAGGGATCCTTCATCGGGACCTCAAGCCAGCCAACATCATGCTGGGCGAGTTCGGCGAAGTTCTGGTGATGGACTGGGGACTGGCCGTGCCTGCTCCGGACAGTCCCAAACTTGATTCGTTTCCCAAAGCCAGATTCGGCGGAACGCCTTGCTACATGGCGCCCGAGATGGCGAACGGTCCGGTCGAGAACGTTGATCGACGCAGCGACATCTATCTGCTGGGGGCCATCCTGTTTGAGATTCTGACAGGCTCGACTCCGCATCCGCAGAAGACCGTCAAAGAGTGCCTGCGTGCGGCAGCAGAGAACGAGATCGCACCAGCGAACGAGACCGGTTTGCTGATTGGCATCGCGATGAAGGCGATGTCGACATCACCGGACGACCGCTACCAGACGGTCGGTGACTTCAAAGCCGCAGTGAAGGAATACTTCGCTCACCTGGAAAGCATCTCACTGGCGGAACGCGGTGCTGCAGACCTCAAGCAGGCTCGCATTTCGGACGACTACGATGCTTATGCCCGAACCGTGTTTGCCTTCGAGCAGGCGTGTGAACTGTGGCCGGGTAACCAGGCGGCAAAGTCCGGTCTGTCTGCGGCGAGACTGTCGTATGCCGAAAGTGCAATGGCGAGTGGAGACCACGATCTGTGTGCATCTGTGCTGGACATGGAAGACCCGGCTCACACGGAATTGCGGCTGGAGCTGTTCGAAGAAATCTCCGAGAGCCGACGGCTCGACGCCGAACGGGCGCGGCGTCTCAAACGCGTCCAGCGACTGTCATACGGTTTGGTGGCAACAGTTGCCGTCGTCGTCATCCTGGCATTCGTCTGGATCAACGACGCACGTTCAAACTCGGAAGAAGCCCGCGTGGCGGCAGAAGTAGAGCGTGCGAAGGCCGAAGCGAATTTTGCGGAAGCGGAGAAACAACGGAGGATCGCCCAGACGCAAATCGGAATCGCCGAAGATCAGCGGGAGATCGCCGAAGCGAATTTTGTGGAAGCGGAGAAACAAGGGAAGATCGCGTATCTCAGTCTCATTCAATGCGCGCAACGTGAATGGGATACCAATACTAATGCCGGGGCTGCATGGCTGCATTTAGATGCGTGTCGCGACGATCTCCGCGGTTGGGAATACCGCTATCTGCGTTCTGTGTTCACTCGAAATCATGAGACCTTCAAGGGACACACGGGCTATGTCGAGTTCGTGGTGTTCAGTCCGGACGGCAGCCGCCTTGTCAGCGGCAGCCATGACAAGACGGTCAGGCTGTGGGACGCCAGCACGGGCGAGGAGACGATGACCCTCAGGGGACACACGCAGGCTGTCAGCTCCGTGGCATTCAGCCCGGACGGCAGCCGCATTGTCAGCGGCAGCTATGACAAGATGCTCAAGCTGTGGGATGCCAGCACGGGCGAGGAGACAATGACTCTCAGGGGACACACAGGCTATATCAGCTCCGTGGCATTCAACCCGGACGGCAGCCGCATCGTCAGCGGCGGCTTTGACGGGACGGTCAGGCTGTGGGACGCCAGCACGGGCGAGGAGACAATGACCCTCAAGGGGCATACTAATGCTGTCTTTTCCGTGGCGTTCAGTCCGGACGACAGCCGTATTGTCAGCGGCAGCCATGACAAGACGCTCAAGCTGTGGGATGCCAGCACGGGCGAGGAGACGATGACCCTCAAGGGACACTTTGGCCCAGTCTACAGTGTGGCGTTCAGCCCGGACGGGACGCAGCTGGCCTCCGCGTCCCAGGACCGGACAGTGAAGGTGTGGGACGCGGCCACAGGGCAGGAGACAATGACTCTCAGGGGACACACCAGTTATGTCAACAGTGTGGCGTTCAGCCCGGACAACAGCCGCATTGTCAGCGGCAGCCATGACCAGACAGTCAAGCTGTGGGACGCCAGAACGGGCGAGGAGACGATGACCCTCAAGGGACACTCTGGCAATGTCATGTCCGTGGCGTTCAGCCCGGACGGCAGCCGCATTGTCAGCGGCTGCTATGACCAGACGGTCAAGCTGTGGGACGCCAGGACGAGCGAGGAGCCGATGACTCTCAGGGGACACACGCAGGGTGTCAGCTCCGTGGCGTTCAGCCCGGACAACAGCCGCATTGTCAGCGGCAGCCATGACCAGACAGTCAAGCTGTGGGACGCCAGAACGGGCGAGGAGACGATGACTCTCAGAGGACACACCAAACCTGTCATATCGGTGGCGTTCAGCCCGGACGGAACGCGGCTGGCCTCCGCGAGCGAAGACCAGACAGTGAAGTTGTGGGACGTGGCCACAGGGCAGGAGACGATGACCCTCAGGGGACACACGGGCAATGTCGAGTTCGTGGTGTTCAGTCCGGACAGCAGCCGCATTGTCAGCGGCAGCCATGACGGGACGGTCAGGCTGTGGGATGCCAGCACGGGCGAGGCGACAATGACTCTCAGGGGACACACGCAGGGTGTCAGCTCCGTGGCATTCAGCCCGGACGGCAGCCGCATCGTCAGCGGCAGCTGGGACACGACGGTCAGGCTGTGGGACGCCAGCACGGGCGAGGAGACAATGACCCTCAGGATGCATAAAAATCCTGTCTTTTCCGTGGCGTTCAGTCCGGACGGCAGCCGCATTGTCAGCGGCAGCCATGACAAGACAATCAAGCTGTGGGACGCCAGTACGGGCGACGAGGCGATGACCCTCAAGGGACACTCTGGCTTTGTCATGTCCGTGGCGTTCAGCCCGGACGGCAGCCGCATTGTCAGCGGCAGCTATGACCAGACAGTCAAGCTGTGGGACGACGGCACGAGCGAGGAGACGATGACTCTCAGAGGACACACCAAACCTGTCAAATCGGTGGCGTTCAGCCCGGACAACAGCCGCATTGTCAGCGGCGGCCATGACAAGACAGTCACAGCGGAGCTACCAGCGGAGTTGCAGACTCGGTGATACCTGACGCCACATCGGGACCGAGTGCAATCACTGGAAAAACTTCGGGCGCATGTTCGGTCGGACACGGCAGTCAGCGACATGGTCCGGAAGCAGGCGCTCGACTGGGCCGAGTTGTTCTGGAAAAACCGCCGGTCCGAACAGGAGTAGGTCCACTCGCACGAGGACGACCACCAGCCCTCACCGGACCGAAACCGAAGCGTCCGCCAATCGCAGAATGCGATTCTTCACCGCCGTCGGCAACTCCGACCAGATCTCGATCAGCAAAGCCAGTGCCGGGTCGTTTCCGGAATATCCCGGAACCTCGATACCCCGCCCCCGCGCATCAACTGCACCGGATTATGCAGCGCCCGCAGGGTCGCCGACGGTGTCATCCCTGTTTTCCAGGGGTCCGGCGCGCCCTGTTCGAGTCCTAGCCTGGCCGTGCCATCAGACTCACAGTTGCCGCCGCGAACAAAATCCTACGGAGAATCTCGGGATCGATCCGAAATTCTGACGGCTCGGTTGAGGCAATATCACGACCGGCCATGACCACAAGCCGCGTGGGCTTCAGAGCCGTGTCGGCGAGTTTACTGCCCGTGCCATTCGGACCACCGGTTGTCTGCGAGGCCGAATGACATCGTCATGCCGGCACCGCCTGGTCCGACGGCGATATGGACTCCCGGGAGAGGCTCGGCTTCGAAGATCAGTCGGTCCGGGTGCCTGGCATAGATTCCGTGCCAGCGTTCAGTGAGGCTCCAGTCCGGGAGCACGAGAACTCGTCGTAGCTCGCGGAGCATCAGGGATTCGATCTCGCTACTGTCGAACGGAGTCACGTTGTCGTCGTATTCGTGCGAGTCTCCAAGAATGACCTCGCCGTCCCCGTTCTGCGACGCGATGACGTGGATACCGAACTGATCCAGCTCCGGCGTTTCCTCGGCGATGCGGTCACGCAGTGCTGCGAGTGATGCGCACTGGCGAAACGATGCGTTGTGTCTCAAAGTCAGGCCGCTGGCCAGGTGCGGTCCAATACGGAATCCGTCCGGCTGGGGGACGGTCTTCATCATTTGCAGCTTGCATCGCTGCAGGCCCGAGTCTGCGAAGACGGTTGGAAACAGCGTCTGAAAGTCGCTTCCGCTGCAGATCACGATGCGATCGGCCTGCCACATGCGTCCGTCCGATGCCGCCAGGCGTCCTTCTCCGGCCGAGACAATCAGGGTGTCGAAATGCAATGCGACATCGAGCGACTCGCTGAGCCATTTCGGGATCGTGGACACGGCCTGTCGTGGATTCACGCACAGCTCCGTATCGCTCCACATGCCGCCAAGCAGCCCGTTGGGATTGGCGGCCGCCGATTGCTCAAGGACTTCGTCTCGTGACAGCATCCTTGCCGAGTAAGCCGTTGATGCAGCGAACTCGCAAAACTCTTCCAGTACGGCCAGTTCATCGAGACGGTGGGCGAGATGAATCGAGCCGCAGCGGTTTATCCACAGACCGCAGGCTTTCGAGAGTTCGAGCCACAGATCACGCGAACGAAGGGCCGTTTCGATCGGATGCCCTGCCGGCTGTCCGACAGGCCACACCATGCCAAAGTTGCGAATCGAGGCACCATGAGCCCACGACGACCGCTCAAACAGCGCAACGCGATAACCGCGACGCGCAGCCATCCATGCGTGAGCCAGACCGACGATCCCCGCCCCAACGACAGCGACATCGTACCCGGAGCCATGATCATCACGTGTCACTGTGGAACTCCCGGTTCCGCCAGGCAGTCGGCAACCGTTTGCAGAAAATGGCTCAGCGGCGGAGTTGCCAGGCCGACGACTTTGGCCGCGTCGTCCCAGCGACGAAGTCGAGCCGCGTCGGATCCAAATTCAAGAGCTTTGAAGTGGCGCGCTTCATCGGCAGTCATGACTCCTCCCTGCAAAGCCATACTCTGCCGCGACGGTTCGCTGAGGCCGGCTTCGTAGTCGGATTCGACCGCACACAGAAACCGCTTGGCATCGACGTGCAGTCGCACTGGCTCGGTCACATCCCGACCGAAGTGACCCGTCAGCCAGCGCTGGCCCAGTTCTTCGTGCCGATCGTCAATTCCCTGCTCGGTCGCGTCATCGGGCAGGTTGTGCAGCAAGTGTCCAATGTCATGCAGTAACGCGGCTGCAATCAGACCTGGCGGCGACTGCTCAAGCTCGGCCAGCATCGCCGCCTGCAGAGCGTGCTCCAGTTGAGACACCGCCTCGAATCCATACTGGGAATCGCCCTGGTCGCGAAAGAGTTTTTCGATCTGCTCGATGGGAAACATGCGGATCTCAGTCAGGATAGACGGCGACTTGGCAGGATTTGTTTTCGCGGGCAAACGCATGCCCGCAGCATTGCTCTTACTATTCCGACGTCGCAAGTTGCTGCTCGGCCCAAGGACTGAGTTTTTCGCGGAAGATCTTAACGTTGTGTCGGATGTCGACCGGCAGTGAACGGTGAAACAACACGGTCACGATGCCTGCTGTCAGCGGATTCGCTCCGCCGAGTTCGAGCAGTTCAGTTCGAAACGTCTGCTGTGCCGACGCTGTTTCCGGAAACTCACCGGGCTCCGGCTCGACGACGATAACGGGCCGCTGTGTCGGTTTCGGGCCAACCCCGACAAGAGCCGATCGAAAGACGCGCGGGTGCGCGTTGAATATCGCCTCGCACGGAATGGTGAACATTCTGCGGCCGTTCACTTCGACGATGTGGGCCTTTCGGCCACAGAACCACAGCCGGCCGGACTCGTCTCTCCAGCCGACATCACCCATGCGATGCCAGAACGACGGATGGCTGTTTTGCGATGGCCCGCCGCCATCGGAGATCTTCGCTGCACTCGTTGCTTCGGGAAGGCGAAAATACTCGCGTGTGGTCGATGGTGCCTGAACGATGATCTCGCCGATTTCTCCGGCGGGCAATTCACGGGTGTCGGAAATGGTCGCTATTGGCCCCTCCGTGATCTCGATGATCCGGACCTGCACGTGAGGGAACAGGTGACCGACACACGTACCGGCACCGCTTTGCGACCGACTTGCCGTTTCATCCAGGACTTCACGACCTGAGATGGATGCGATGGGTAGCGACTCGGTGGCACCGTATGGCGTGTGGATGTTTGCGCCGGGTTGTTCGAATGCAGCCATCATCCGCTCAATGACGGGGACAGGCACTGGTGCTCCGGCCGACAGGACGCGGCGAAGCGTTCCCAGTCTCTTGCCAGTCTCTTCGCAGTGTCGGCCCACGCGGTTCCAGATTGCGGGCGAACCGAAGGCCTGAGTGACACCCTGATCCCGGATGGCCTCCAGAATCTTCACGGGATCAACTTGAGCGGGCCGGGTGGGATCCATGTCCGGAATGACAGTCGTCACGCCCATGGCCGAGTTGAACAATGCAAACAGAGGGAATCCGGGGAGATCGACTTCGCCCGGTTTAATGTCGTAGAAGTCGCGAAGCAGGTCGACCTGCGCGTCAAACATGCCGTGCTCGTACACGACGCCTTTCGGCGGCCCCGTACTTCCGCTCGTAAAAATGATGGCGGCCGGGTTGTCTGCTCGCGTTCGTACAGCGTTAAATTCTGAACTGTCGCGTCTGCGGGCCAGCAGTTGCGCGTATGTCGCCCCACCCCAGAACCAGCGGCGACCGCCGACCGTCACGTTGATCTTCGCTTGTCGGAACGCGCGACGTTTCAGAACACGGATCGCCTGAACGATTGGAATCGCAACAAAGCCCTCGGGTTCAACCGTTTCCAGGCAGCGGAAAATGTTCGTACGGCCCATGCCGGGATCGATAAGGACAACGACCGCACCAGATTTGAACAGCGCGAATGTGAGTGCGATGAACTCCAGGCTGGGACGCACCATCAGCACAATCCGCGTCCCCGGTTTCACGCCCAGGCGCATCAGTCCAGCGGCCAGTCGATCGCTGTCTTCGTCCAGTTCACGAAACGTCAGTTGGTCGTATTGCACACGTCCGGACGCATCGCGACCGATGGGGCAAACAACGGCTTTCTGATCCGGCCACTGATGCGCGGATTCTCGCAGTCGTTCCGCAATGTTCACGTAGTCGTTGGGCATTGAGGCGGAGTGTAGCCCGGGCCGTTGCGGACCGGGACCGACCACGATTGCCGTTCCCCTGCCAGTTCAACCGTCACAAATTGACGGGACAATCCGGAATTACCGGATTGCCCGGTGCCCTTGCCCGGCCTTCGTCTGCATTCGGCCTAGGTTTGCGGAGTTGCAATCCAGGCCGGAGAGAAGACCCATGCTGGACACGAAGGACCATCGAAACGCACGGCACCTGACGTCAGACTTCGACGGCAACGCCGATGTCGCCACGCGCAGGACGGAAGACGTCCTGGCTGAAATTGACTCGCTCCAACAACTCGTCGAGACCTTCGATGATGTGTCGGCGATACCGGAGCATCCCGAAGTTCGATGTCTGTCCAATTCCCGCCCGGTCGAAACCCAGGCGTGCCGAGTGTGTGCCCAGACACAGGCCCGGCCGCTGTACTCGATTGAAGGTGTGACCGAACAACTTGTGGTCTGTGAGAACTGCGGACTGGGCTCACTTAGCCCTCTACCGGATGCGAATCGAATCGGGGACTTCTACCCGGCGGAGTATTACGGATCGCCAAGCGCCAAGTTCGAGCCGCTAGTCGAGTACGGCGTACGACTTGGAGCAAGACTGCGAGTGCGTTCGCTCGTGTCGGGTCTCGATCGCGGCTCACGGGTGCTCGACGTCGGCTGCGGACGCGGAGTGATGCTGCGTGCTCTGCTCGATCTCGGACATGAAGCGCACGGTAGCGAGATTTCTCCTGAAGCGGCTGCAGGCGCCGATCCGCCAGCCCGCATTCGTATTGCCCCCGATCTTGCCGATGCCGGATACGAAACAGACTCGTTTGACGCAGTGATCCTGTGGCACGTGCTGGAACATCTGCCGCATCCCGAGCGGACGCTTGAGGAATTGAATCGCATCATTCGCCCCGGTGGACGATTGATTGTTGCCGTTCCGAACTTTGCCAGTTGGCAGGCTCGCCGAACCGGTGCTCACTGGTTTCATCTTGATCTGCCCCGGCACCTGTACCACTTCACGCCGCACACACTGACGCGACTGGTGAGCCGATACGAATTCGAGTGCCACACAGTTCGACACTTCGCCCTGTTGCAGAATCCGTTTGGCTGGCTGCAGAGCTGGCTAAACAGCATCAGCGACGCGCCTCGCAACTCGCTTTACACAATGTTGCATCGTGGAAATTCGAGCGAGTCGAAGTGTCTGTCAGCGCGACAACGGATCCTGCTGCGGACGGCTTATCTGTTGGGGCTGCCAATCGCCGGAGCAGTCAGTCTGGCCGAAGCTGCGTGTCGACGTGGAGGCACAATCGCCCTCACAGCTCAGCTTGGGAAGCCTGCCACGACCGCACCGATGTGCAAGGATCGCGTGCGACAAACAGCGGCCATTTCATAGGGACCATGCCACTCAATAGACCAATGATCGCGCCAACGACGTGCGCCATTGGAACAGGCACCATGCCGGACGCCGCACTGTCGACGAAGACTGTCTGGCCCGCCAGAAACTCATAGCCAACCTTGCAGGCGAATCCGGCGAACACCAGCCCTCCAAGCACCACCCCAAGTCGATCAGCTCGTCGAACTGCATCCTGCATCAGGATCGTGACCAGCAAAGCGAACAATGCCGAGTCGATCCCGGAAAGTCCGCGGTAAGTCAGCATCCATGGCTCAGTGAACCACAGAATCAACGGAATCACTGGAACGGCGATGGCAACACATGCCAGAAACCGGGCACGGTTTTCACGTTCGCACAGGCTTGCCAGTACGCCCAGAGCCAGGCAATCCCAAAACAGATGCGATGCGGACCAGTGAGTCCAATGGCAAGTGACGAACTGCCACAGCGAAGCATGTTGCGACACGTCAGATCGATCGAATTGCAAACGGTCTGCGGCGTCAGGGATGATCGCGATCACGAGGGCTGCCGCGACCATCAGCAGCGAGAACAGCGGAAGCTGTTCTGCTGCGTTCCTGACTCGTTGCGAAGTCTGCATGAGGGATCCGATCGTTGGTTCGCATGTTCGTAGTGACGGGTTCAGCCGGCTGGCGATCAACCAGCCGGCCCACTTACTCGCAGCCGCTATAACAACCGCACAAGTGCGGTTACTACGAACGTCTTCGTCGACGCATTGCTGCTCCAAAGCCGGCAAGCAGCAGTGTGATCGATCCTGTCAGCGGATCGAACGCGCCGCCTCCGCCACTTCCACTGCTGCGCGGACTGAAGTCCAGGTCACGGCTGCGGGAGGCAACTGGTGGCGACGGGGACTTGGTGACTGGCACAGTCGCCGGCACGTTCGGACGGACGGTTGTCTGACGTGTCGGGATTTCTGGCAGGTCTGTCTGCGTGTTGCTCGCCAGAGACGGCCCGAGGTCGGACAGTGCCAGTTCGCGAATCCGCGAAAGTTCTGCCTGAACGGCGTCACGCTGACGGCGGTCACGACCTAGCCGTAACAGATTACGGCGGTCAATCTTCCATCGCTGATATTCCTTGTCGTTCTCCAGCACGATGAAGGATGTGTATTCGGTGACGATCGAGTACTCCTCACCCAGCCGCACGATCTCGTCAGTGACGCCGGCACGGGAACCGGTCCGGTCCGCCTGCTTCAACAGTCGATCGACTTTCTTCGACGCCCACATCCGTTCGATGGCCGGAGCTCCGCCCTGTCCAGGAAAGTCGATGGCGACTTTCTGATCGAGCGATGCACCGTTGATCTCCGCCTGAATTCGAACATCGGCAGGTCCCGACGAGCGATAGCGGCCATACATCCGGACCGGCATCCCGTGATAAAGATTCGGCAGTTCTTTCGGCTCGACGTCATAAACATCGGCTCCGTCGAAGCTGATCTGCACGTCACTGGCGGCCGGTCGCATCAGTTTGCGACGAAACGCCTGTGCCTGCCGCTGGAAGTTGTCACCCTTCGAGATGAACGCGGCGAGTCCACCAGCCTGCTCAGCCATCTGGCTCAGCAGCGGGCGGTTCACGTCGTTGCCCACGCCGATGCAGAACACGCGGGCGTTGACCGGTCGTGCCTGAATCACGCTTAACAACTCCGCCCGTTCACGTTGCTCAGTCATGCCGTCACTCAGGACGACGACGTTCAGTGGGCGGTCGGGATTTCCGTAGCGATAGGCCGTGGACATTGCCGGCCGCAGCACAGTCCCGCCGCGTCCCTGTTGCGATCGCAGGAAATCAGCCGCTCGGTCCTTAGCCGCATCGGTGACTGTTTCAAGATCCTTGAACAGCGCATTCGGCGCGACGTTGAATGTGATCAGTTCGAATCGATCCTCGGGTCCGAGTTCGCGAATGAAAGCTCCGATCGATTCGCGCGACAGTTTCAGCTTGCCCGCGTGAGCCATGCTGCCGGAGATATCCAGCAGGAAGACATAGTCCATGCCCAGCGACTCGGCTGCGAGTTCATCGCCGGCTGTCACGGTCAGCAGAAAGTAACCGTCGTCTCCGGCTGGTTTCGACGTGATCAGATCGATCCCCGTGCGTGGACGAGACACGTGAAACGCCAGCACAACGTCTCGGTCGAGGTCACCACCGGTCGTTTCCAGACTGGCTTCACAAAATCCGTCCGAGTGCTGCACGAAGACGAAATCGTCACCGTGACTGGGACTTTCCAGCTCAACGATCGGGACGCCTGATTTGACCTGCACGGACAGTCCGAAGCGTCCGCGTGTCTGAGCATCAATCCCGGCTCGCGGTGCCGTGGCGAGTGGATACACGTAGGTGGCCCAGTCGTGGTCGAAATCCAGTTCCTGGTAGTACGTGATGCGGACGCGCTGCTCGGCCTGTGGACCGATGGGGAAAATCCGCATTTCGAAGTTCTTGTAGTCGACCTGTTCCAGTAGTCCGGGATCGCGGCGTGTCTGTTTGTAGCTCTCATAGATTTCGCGAGCCCGTTTCTTCTCGACGACTTCGCCGATCATCTCTTTTCCGGCGATCCACATGCTGAAGTTCGCCACCGAGGCTCCCTTCGGCACGGGAAACAGATACAGAGCTTCCACCTGCCGGTTCTCGGTATTGCGGAACACCTGATGGACTTCCGTTACGGCGATTCCGTTGTTGATCGTGACACTGGCCGTGTGCTCCTTGATTTCGAGCACGCCACCGAATCCACCGTCAGCAATTAACAGCCCGGCGGCCTGAGACGGGACTGCCAGCGCCAGCATCGCACCGCCCGTCATTAAGAGCATCGCAGTCAGTCGCGGTCTTCCGCGGCGTGGCCGTTCGTCAGTCAACATGGTTAGGTACTCCTTAGCGAATGAGAAATGTGAAAACACGAGCGAAGCAATCATTCCTGGAGGCCTGTCCGGCACATCAGGAGCTTCACTTCGCTGAATCTTCGCCTCGGCCGAGTGCGATCGTCCTCAAGGCGCACGGCAACGACAGACGTAACGGAGAATCTGCATCGAATCTGGAATCAACGTCAGGTCCTGTCTTGATCACGCCGTGGTACGATTCGCAGGTTGTGTCAAACCCCGATGTTTCCACGGAGACGCGTTCATGAAGGCCTCACTTCTCACGTACGTCGTTACCGCAGTGGTCCTGATGCCTGCTCTCACGCCGACAGCACATGCTGGCGACGAATTTCAGCGACAATTGTGGATCACCAACGCCTACGGGGACGACGTCCAGATTTATGAAGTCGGTACATGGAAGCTCGTGCGGCAACTGAAAGTCGGGCTGAACCCGCACGGCATTTCCGCGACTGCGGACGGGCGGACGGTTCATATCGCTATCGAGAACTTCCGCGGTCCCGACGGCGAACTGATCTGGATCGACGCATTGACTGGCGAGATCACCGGTCGGATCAAGGTCGGGCCTCGTCCTAACGAGAACGAATGCACTCCCGACGGACGATTCATCTACGTGCCTTGCGCCGACGAGCACTGGTGGGTCGTTGACGGCAAGACAAAGAAGGTCATCACGCGAATCGAGACGGGTGGTCGGCCGCACAACACGGTCAATTCACCGGACGGAAAGCGGATGTACCTCTCGCCACTGGGTAGTCCGAAACGAGTGACGATCGTGGACGTGACGGACAATCATCGAGTGATCGATGAGATCCCATTCGACAACATCACTCGTCCGCCGTCGATCAGCAGCGACGAAAAGTTCTTCTTCCAGAACATTGACGGACTGCTCGGATTTCAGGTCGCCGACATTGCCGCTCGGAAGGTGATTCGGACGGTCCGACACACCGTGGCCGACGGTCTTGAAGAGAAGAAGAGCCGATGTCATGGCTTGGGTGTCCGCCCGGACCAGAAGGAGATCTGGTCATGCAACGTGGAGCATCACACCGTCCACATTCATGAGTTGAGCGGCGACTATCGCCAGACGCAAATGGTCACGTTGCCCGGTCGCGTCTATTGGGTCTGCTTCAGTCCGGACAGCCGATACGCATTCGTCAGCGTCCGCGACAAGAGCCAGATTGCCGTCATCGATTGCGAGTCGAAAGAGATCGTCAAACTGCTGCCGGCCGGACGCGAACCGAAGCGCACTCAAGTGATCGACGTCCCCTTGAAGTAATAATCCTTAAGGATTCACGCCACCGGGCCACGGCTGACGCCTGCCGAGGCTGTGCACTGGTCCCGAGCGGAGCCGTAGGCGGATTTCTCCGAAATCCGCTGCCCTGGACCTGGGAGGACTGAGCGGCATTCGATGTGCCGGCAGGTTGCGTTGTCGTCTGGTCCCGATTTCGGAGAAATCGGGCTACGGCTCGGTGGCGGGACAATTCATCGGGCCGACTTTCAGCTTTGATCAATGATAAAGCGAGCCGCAATGTCGGGTTCCTGATCAGTCGGCCCTCTGGAGTGACTGAGTTTTCCGAGGCCTTTTCCGAAACCGTACGCGGACCGCACCAGCTTCGGTGTCTGCGGCCCATCGTTCAGCAAGTGCAGTGGCGTTGGTGCGCACAGCGCCAGAATCGCGGGCACGTCACCGTATTTGACGGCTCCGGGCAACAGGTTGACGTCACGGATGTCCGTGATTGAGCCGAAGCGGAAACCACCGGTGCTGACGTGCAGAGTGTCGACCACTCCCGGTGCAACGGCGCAGGCCGCTGCGGCCTGGACGCCCGTTGTGTCGAGTCCAACCAGATGGCTCCGTTGCGGCTCCGACTCGTGATTCTTCACGAACGACATCACCGTCAGAATGTCGTGCACGCGTTGTGAAAACAGCGGGTGGTTATAGCCCAGAGTGTAACCTGCAAACTCCCGCGGATTCGGAACCTTGCGTGACTGCGTCAGTGGCTTGCCGTCTTTGAGGAATTCACCCGTATACAACGGGTCGATCGAGGCCACTGCGTAACCCTTGCGGACGAGCATGGCGATTGGTGTGGTCAGACTGCCGTCCGCATTGAACAGCGCCGACTTGCCCTGACCACTCAGCCAGATCACGACTTCCTTGTTCCAGTCCTTGGGATACAGGAACGCGGTTGGCAGCTGTTCTCCGTGTTTCTTCAGATTCAGGAACGCGGTGTATTCAAAGAAACCGTCGCGTTCCGTTTCCGACAGACGCTTGTATTCAATCTCGTCCGCGTCCGGCAGGCCGCGGCCGATCATGACTTCAAACGCGCCGCCGACAACTCTGCGGAATTTTGATCGTGACTTCTCATCCGTCGGGATGAGCGCGGCAATTGGCTGCTGAGACAGCTCGTCGAGCGCTCGCAACGCGTCAACTTCGTGATCGTCGTCAAGTACCGGAGCCGGATGGTCGTCGTTAAATACCGTCGCTTCTTCTTTGGACAGCGGCTTGAAATCAGATTCCGTGATCTTTTCGTATTCGAGCTTCAGATGCCGGTTGAAGAAGTCGTACATCATCGTGCGGCTTTGGAAGTTGTAGTTGTGTGGGAAATCGAAATGCTTCGCCTCGACGTTTTCCGGAACGCCCAGCATGTCGAAGTGCAGCTTCAGCTCCGGCAATCCCTTGGTCTCAATTTCCACGGTCCAGTCATTGGCCCCACTCATTGCTATCGGTCGCGGAGCGGTCAGTGCTGCGATTTCGATGTTTCCCGTGTTAACTCGCAGGTACGTGGCATTTTCGCAGGTACATCCGCCCTGCATCGCCGTCGACACCATGACCGCGGGAAACGCCGCGGTGACTCGTTCGTCCAGAGCTGCCAGCATGAATGTCTGCGTGCCACCGCCGCTGGCGCCAGTAATTCCAATTCGATCTGCATCAACGTCCGGCAGACTGGTAAGCCAATCCAGTGCGCGGATGGAATTCCAGGTTTGAATCCCCAACGCATTGATCAGCCGCAGTTCCGACTGGGCGCTGAACATACCCCAGCGTTCGGGTGTACTCAGGTCCGGGCGCTGTTTGGCGAAGCGATGAATGAGCTGGTAACTCAGCGAGCCCCCGTCCGCATATCCCTGCATGTCGTAGAGAAACACGATGCAACCCATACGGGCCAACTGAACGCATCGAGCTTGCAGCGGGTGTCGCCCTCCGGCCTCAAACTTCTCGGCCCCGGCTGTGATCTCCTGCTTGACCTTCGTTTCGCCCCAGTCATGGAAACGCCCCTGCGACCAGTGGCCGTGCGGGCATAGGATGACCGGGTGTTTCTGATCCGCTTTGCCTCCTTGAGGCCGATACAGACTACCCGTGACATACAGGCCTGGGCTCGATTCAAAATAGACTCGATCGACCGTATGTGTATCACGCTCGACGCGTCCGTGGACTGTGGCCTGCACCGGCGGCTGCGGCGGCATGGGCCACAACCCACAAGCCACCAGCAACTGGCGTTTGACGTATTCTTTTCGTTTGGCCCACTCTGCGGGCGACGAACTCGGGCTGAATGGGAAGTAACCATTCAGGTCTTTCAGCGGGCCCAGCCGGGGATCATCCGGCAGGCTTCCCTGCGGCGTGGCGCGCGGAACATCGGCATCTGCCAATCGGGCGCCGAGGCCAATCGCCGCTGTGGAAACAGCCACTCTCTGTAATGCGTCACGGCGGGTCAGGGCGTTGGGATTCATCGTTGGCTCCGGAAGCTGAATGGAGGTTCCTGGCTGCGGAACAGGCGGCGGCTTGTCATGTGCGTCCGCCGTTGTATGGGTCTCTCGACCGTTCAATCAACTGATAGGGCCGGGTACGTCGTGACCTGCAATTCACGGGCGCAGCACATCGCCTGCTCGCGAAGTTCACGAGTTCGTTTTCAGAGTCAGGTTGACGAACTCTTGAACCGGCAGCCGATCGAGTCTGTCTGGATCGTCAATTGACTCTGCCAACGTCTGGACTGCCGCGTCGCTCAGGCAGGTGCTGGCATTCTGTCGAAACTTGGCCATCAGTTGCGGGCGTGCTTCGTCGCGTCTGCGACGGTGCCCGAGCGGGTATTCCACCGCGATACGCCCCGTCGACGAGCCGTCGTCGAACCATACCTGCACGGCATTCGCGATCGATCGTTTGTCCGCATTGAGATAGTCGCGTGAGTAGGCGGGCTCCTCAACAACCTCCATCCGGTCACGCAGGTCGTCGATGCGCGGATCGGCGGCGGTTTCGTCTTCATAGTGATCCGCAGTGAGAGTCCCGTGAATCAGTGCGATCGCGACCATGTACTGCAGGCAGTGGTCCCGATCGGCCGGGTTCTGAAGCGGCCCATTCTTGGCGATGATGCGAACGGCTGGTTCCTGCGTTTCGATGCGGATTCGCTCGACCTGATCAAGTCGGTCTTTCACGAGAGGGTGTAGCTGCAGGGCCGCTTCGACCGCAGTCTGTCCATGGAACTCGGCAGGAAACGACACTTTGAACAGCACGTTTTCCATCACGTAACTGCCCAGCGGCCGGTTCAGCCTGATGGCCTGACCGTCGAACAGGTGTTTCTCGAATCCCCAGTCCGAGTCTGTCAGTGGAGTGGCATAACCAGGCTCACCGGCCATCGTCCACAACGCGAGTCGAACGGCGCGACTGGTTGCATCACCTGCCGCCCAGCTCTTGCGCGAACCCGTGTTCGGAGCATGCCTGTAAGTTCGCAAGGCCCCACCGTCGAGCCATGCGTGACTCACCGCGTCCGCAATCTGCTCCTGTGAGCCACCGACCAGCTTCGTTGTCACGGCCGTCGAGGCAATGCGCACCAGCAACACGTGATCAAGACCAACTCGGTTAAAAGCATTCTCCAGCGCCAGCACACCCTGAATTTCATAGGCCTGAATCATCGCCGTGAGCACATCATGCATAGTCAGCGAGGGCAGGCCTTGCCGCGCCTGCTGACGACTGTGCCAGTCAGCCGTCATCAGAATCGCGCCGAGATTGTCAGACGGATGTCCCCACTCGGCGGCGAGCCATGTGTCGTTGTAATCCAGCCAGCGGATCATCGTCCCGAAGTTAAACGCGGCCTGAACGGGATCCAGCTCGAAGTCCGTCCCCGGCACGCGGGCACCACCGACCAGCGTTGCACCAGGCACGACCGGACCCAGCAGCTTTCTACATTCCGCGAAGTTCAGCGACAGAAACGCGCACCCCAGACTGTCCAGCAGACACAAACGAGCCGTGTCGTATGCCGCGGGCTGCCCGATCTCGCCCGCTGCGTACTCAGCGATTTGCCGGATGATCTCGTCTGGTTTCGAACGGTCATGCTGTGCGAAGGTCATCTGGCTCCTGATTCGGCCGTGTTAGTCGCGTGGATCGTCGCTGTCCTGAGTTGAGGCAGTGTCGAGCAGATCGGGAACGAGCTGAGCTTTTGTGATCGCGACGTCGGTCAGACTGCCGGGCCGTCCGTCGTGTGGCCAGGTCAGCCGCCGATGATCTAATCCCAGGGCGTGCAGCAATGTCGCGTGAAGATCGTGGACGGTGACGACGTCCTGGACGGCTTTGTATCCGAAATCGTCCGTGCTTCCGTGGCAATAGCCACGTTTGAAACCACCACCCGACAACCACAACGAGTTCGCGTGTCGATTGTGGTCGCGGCCGTCCTTTCCTTGAGAAATCGGCAGGCGCCCGAATTCGCCACCCCACATCACGATCGTGCGATCCAGCAGGCCACGCTGTTTGAGATCCTTGACCAGCGCGGCGCCGGGTTGATCAACCCTCGCACAGTTCTTTCGCAATCCCGCGGCGTTGTTGCTGTGTGTATCCCATGGCTGTCCCTTCAGGAACAGTTGCACGAATCGCACACCCCGTTCGATCAGACGCCGGGCGATCAGACATCGTGTGCCGTATTCGGCGGTCGTCGGAGTGTCCAGACCGTACAACTGCCGGGTTGCTTTTGTTTCCTGGGACAGGTCGAGCAATTCAGGCACTGCAGTCTGCATCCTGGCCGCGACTTCGAAGTTCGAGATGCGGGCCGACAGTTCCGCGTCGCCCGGGTATTGCCGCAGGTGATCCTCATTCAATGCTCGCAACAGCTTGCGCTGGCGGCGACGGGCACCGGGCGGCACATCGGCGGGGGTCGACAGATTGGGCACGGGCGATGAGCCGGATCGAAACACAGTGCCTTGAAATCGAGCAGGCAGCCAGCCGGAAGTCCAGTTGCGAACATTGTCCACGGGCATACCACCAGGGTCAGTCAAAACGACGTAGGCCGGCAGGTTCTGGTTGACCGCTCCCAGCCCGTACGTCACCCATGAGCCCCATGTCGGATAACCAGCCTCGAACTTGCCACTGTGGATCAGTCGCAACGCCGATTCGTGGTCGACCGATTCGGTCGAAACGCTGCGCACCAGTGTGATGTCATCGGCGATCGTGCCGGTATGTGGCAGAACTTCGCTGAGCGAAATGGCTGCGTCGCCGTATGGCCGAAAGCGAAACGGTGAACCGAGGATCTTCCCCGCCTGATTGGGAAAATGGATATCCAGATCACCCTCGTAAGCCTGTCCATGACGCCTGGTCAACTCAGTCTTCTCGTCGAACAGGTCCATCTGGCTGGGGCCTCCGTGCTGAAAGAGGCAGATCACAGCGTCGGCGCTCGGCGATTCGTGCGGCGCCGGTTCGGTCGGCGCTCCGTTCGCTTCAGACTGCAGCAGATGTGCAAGAGCCGCGGTCCCCAGCAGCCCGGTCGTGTGTCCCAGGAAAGCACGGCGATTGTTCAGGAATTGCGAATCATGCGGCATAGTGAACTCCGACGAAGTCGCTATTCAACATACAGGAAGGCGTTGCCGGCCAGGAGCATCTGGCACAAGTCGATTCGTGCCTGATCGGCCGCGTCGGCAGCATCCGGATACTCGCTCGGCTGCGTTTCCAGAAATTCGAGTGAGGCGGAACGTTCGGCCGGACGTGCCTCGCGGGCAAGTGTCATCACAAAAGCATTCCTCACAAACTCCGTGTTCCCCATTTCTTCGTGCGCTCCGATTCGAGCGGCCAGTGCCCGAGCCCGGTCACGAATGAATGGTGAATTCAACAGATTCAATGATTGCAGTGGGACGGTCGTTCGCGGACGTCCGGTGCAACTGGCGACGATCGATGGTGCGTCGAACATCTGCAGCATGTCGGCAATCTGAGTCCTTCGCTGCTGCAGATAGACGCTGCGACGAAGTGCACCGTCAGCGACCGGCTTCACGACGACGCGTCCGTCCGTCGCAAATTCTGTGGGGATGTAGGGTCCGAACATGCGGACATCCAGTTCGCCACTGACAGCCAGCATCGCATCACGCAACGCTTCGGCATCCAGACGACGCATGGGATATCGCCACAGCAGTTGGTTGTCCGGATCAATGGCTTGCGCGTGGGCATCAAGCGCGCTTCGCTGCCGATAGACGGCTGATGTCAGAATCAACCGATGCAGTGCTTGAGGGTTCCAGTCATTGCTCTCGAGTTGCCCGGCCAGATAGTCGAGTAAATCGGGATGCGTCGGTGCAGCACCCGAATAGCCGACGTTTTCGGGTGTCGCGACGATGCCACGACCAAAGTGATATTGCCACCAGCGATTCACTGTCACTCGCGCAAGGACTCCCGCAGCGCGAGAAGCTGGCCTGGTCAGCCAGCGGGCGAAAGCCAGTCGCCGACCCGTGCTCGTCGTCAGGTCATGCGATAGACCATCAAGACTGACCGGGTTGCTGCGTTCACCCAGCACATGTGGAGCAGCGGCCGGGACGGAGTCACCCGGCAGTTTGTGCTCGCCACGGACCAGCAAAGGGACTGGCGGAATTTCGGCCGAGTAATCCGCAACCAGCGCCAATCGACCGGGTTCCTGAGGTCGCGCCGCCTTCAGCCGGGCCACGTCGGCTTCGAACTTCACGCGTTCCTGTTCAATCTTTCTACGGATGTCCGCCACTCGATCCGGCGAAGTTCCCGGATTCACTTCGCTGCGTTCGATCAGGACGTTGTCGACCGCAAAGCTGCGTCCGCAGCAGTATTCGAAGCCGAACCCTCCATCAGGCAGGTCGGCCGCCGAAAGAGTCACTGCTTTCGGTTCGAGGATGCCGTCAACCACCTGCGCGATTTCGAAATTCCCCTCGCCTGCGTTTGTGACGCGTACTCCGTAGTTGTGACCCGGCTCGTATCCACTGCTTCCGATCCTGCCTCGCGACTGGCTGTCGCTACCAGGGTAGTCGACGTGAATGGCCGCTCCGCCCGCTTTGTTGCCGTCAACCAGCACGTTGCCACCAGCCAGACCGCGCGCATCATTGAAATCTCGTAACGATATGAAATAGCCCACGTACGGCGCCGGAGTTCCGTGAGCTTCGAGGTCGAACGTGGCCTGAATCCACGCGCCTTTCGCGGGGGGCGTCCAGTCGTACGATTTGACAGTGCAACAGGCACGGTCCCCGCTCGCTCCCGATTCGATGATGGTCAAACGGCCGGTGTTGACCACCGCTGCCGGTGCCTTCGCCGAGTCGATGTTCACAGCAGGGCGACCAGCCGGTGCCGCATCACTCGGAGCAGTATTGCTCCACGTTCCTGCCAGCTTGCGAGCATCTCCGTCAAAGTCGTCGAAGAAAACGGTCTCGGCCGGTTCGCGATTATCACGGAGCCATTTGCGGAATGCACCGCGCCGGGCGGCGATCGCTTCGGTCACTCGTCGCGTCTCACTTTGCCAACTGGCCAACTCCTCGGCGGATGCTGCACGGATCATGCGTTTTTTTGGTTTGATCCACTTCGAGACGTTGAATGCCGGGTAAATGACCGCCTGCAACTGGTAGTAATCGCGTTGCGTAAACGGTTCAAATTTGTGGTCGTGACAGCGGGCGCAACCAACAGTCATCCCCAACAGCGACGAACCGATGATCTCGAGCGTCCCTTCCAGTGCCGCGTATTTGTCGCGACGGACTTCGTCCGGGTTGCCGTCGCTGCTGTCAGTGCCGTCCGGGCTGTTGCGAAGAAAATGGGCCGCTTCCAGAAGCGGGATCATCTCGCCGAGGACTTCAACACCGGCCTCATAACGAGCCATTTCGTCGCCAGCTAACTGCTCTCGAATGAATACGTCCCAGGGTTTGTTGGCGTTCAACGCTCGGATCACATAATCCCGGTAACGAAACGCGTACGGCCGGTCCGTGTCTGCGCCGAAGTAGCCGTTACTGTCCGCGTAGCCGGCAGCATCGAGCCAGTACTTTCCCCAGCGTTCACCGAACCGGGGCGAGTCGAGATATCGATCAACCATCCGCTCGTAGGCATTGTCCTGCTCGTCATTCAGGAAAGTCCTGCGTTCTTCGGGTGTTGGCGGTATGCCAGTCAGGTCGAGGCTGACACGACGAATCAGTGTGTCGCGATCTGCTGTGGGGCCGATCGACAACCCGACGTTCTCCAGTCGCGACTGAACGAACTGGTCAATCGGCGTGCGAACTCGGGATACGTCCGCAGGCGACGGCAGCGGCCTGGCTCGCAGCTTCTGAAACGCCCAGTGCTCGTCACCATCGGGCTTCAAAGAAACTCGCGCGGGCAAACCTGGCGAGCCTGCCAGGATCCATCGCCGCAGCTTGTCTTTTGCTTCGGCGGGCAGCGGCGCATCGACGGGCATCTCATCCGACACCACTCGCTGCCACAGCAGACTCTTCTCGATCGAGCCTGGACTGATCGCCACGCCCTTCTTTCCCCCGCGCCGTATTCCAGGCGGCGTCGCCAGATTCAATCCCGCCTCGCGTTTCGACGGACCGTGACACGCGACGCAATGCTGCTTCAGCAACGGCATGATCTCTGACTGGAACCCAACGTCAGGCAATTCATCAGCCTGACCGACGGCTGCACCGAGCAGCGTGATGGCCACCACGCGACACAGGTTCCACGTCTGTGCTTTCTTTTCAGTTTCGCGATGCATCTTGAGTCACTCCGTCGCCGGTCCCGACATGGACGTATCGGAAACATCCCCACTGCCAATCAACCTGTCTCCGGTAGAAAGGTAGGCATCACGACTCCATCTGGCGAGTTGCCTTCGCCATGTACCTGAGCGACGTGCATTTCACAGTTGCGGGCGCCCCAGTCGTACAGGGTACGAACGAGCTCCCCACAATGGACGGGCAACAGAAACACCGGTGATCGACCCGCATGACGATTCAGCTCGGCATGAACGAGAGCTGCCGTTTGCTGCTCTGTTCGGGCGACGCCGGGGCCGAGCATATTCAACGCTTCCGCTCCGCACGAAACGAGGAATCCGTCCAGGCCACCGGTCGTGGACGCGATCACCGACACGTGCCACAAGCCGCTGTCATTCACAATGAAGTACCGATAGTCGGCCACACGAGAGATTCCTGACACGGACAATTCCAGAGAAGCCATGGCGTCGACGTCTTCCGGCGTCGCTTCTCGGACAGTGACCCCCGACGGCGCATCATGTGCGAGTCCTCCTTCAGGGACGGAGAGGTACATGTCCTGAAACGTGCAGAATGGAGTGAACCCGGCGCGGGTGTAGAGCGAGTATGAATCGAGGTTGAACAGACTGGATACCAGCCGTACTGATTTCGCCGCTGCCTGGGCATCGTCGATGATGCGTTGCAGAATGGCACGTGCGACTCCGCGACCGAAATGGTCGGGATGAGCATTCATAATGCCCAAAGACACGTGCGTTTCGCGCGGATGCACGAAGCAAGAACCGATGATCTGTCCGGATTCGTCGTCGACGGCCACAAGCCCCTGGCCGGGGTCGAGGTCCGCGTAAACATCGAAGATGGCCGATGCAGCCAGGTCGTCCCCCTGGAAGATCTCCGCACGTCCAATCGACAGGTAATACTGATTCGTCGAGTGAAAGATCAGCCGCGAGACTTCGTCGCGATCGTCCGGCTGCATGTGACGCAGGTGAAATCCACTCATCAATCGTCCTCGGATTCGTAGTTCGATCCGTATAGTCAAAGCAGCCGCAATGTTCGGATTATCTTGCGTTCTGCAAGCCGGGCGAGCTGAAACGAAACCGATCAATTTCTTCCTGCCGAAACAGGCCGGCAATGCGCACGTCGTCAATCCGTGTCTCCCAGATCGCATCTCCCTGCAGGAACACGGAGGCCGTTGGATGGCCAAGTAATAAAGTGCCGAATCGTCCGTAAAGAAAGAGAAAGTCCGCATCTCTTCCGACGGAGACAAACTCGATATCGGAACGGAACACGCCCTGTTCCTGCAGTAACCACAGGCCATCATGTCGCGGGTACATCCACACTTTTGCGCCGATGGGCAGGTGAGACTGCATCGCTGTCAGTTCGGAAGCTGTGATCGATTCCCACCAGTACGCGATTTCGTGTCGAGGACGGTCGTAGTCCAGAACGGAGTCCGACTGCGGTCGAGGTTCCGCAGCCCCCCGCAAGTGACCGACAAACTCGTTGTAATAAGACAACTCTCCCGGATGGATACGGTAACAACTCCAGACGGACCACAAACTCAGAAGAGCGATAACACTCCATCTTGTGATCGACTCGCTGAACCGGAGTGCCTTTTGACGCGTCGGCTTCTGGCCTCCGAGTGTGTCGGTCTGCCCGGTCGCGCGGTACACCCGTCGAAAGACCTGATCGAAGCCCGACGCGATCAGCATGGGAGCAAAATAGAAAGCGGATCGATACAGCCGGACGCCGTCATGTGCCGGCGTGAATGGCAACATGCACACGACGGGCAACGCGAGGCCGCACAACAGCCACATCACGCCGTAGGCGTTCGGTCTGCCGAACTCACAAATAGCCGTTGCCGCGCCAATCAACAGGAGTACTAGCATCCAGACCGGCGTCGTCACACAGGTCAGCACAATCACACTGTGCCACGGCACTGGTGATGCACCTGGCGCCTGATAGATTTCGCCAAGGTAATATGTCCCGATCGTCCATCCCTGAGTGTCTGACAAGAGCATATGCACATAACCGAAGAATCCATCGAATGGGTCCAACCACCACATCGGCAGCAGGGCGAGAGCGGTTAACGGCATGACTGTGACAACGCAGATTGCCGATCGCCACAATTCGCGTGGTTTGTGCAAAAGGCCCCACAGGAGCCAGACTGGAAACGCGAACCAGAATGTCGGTTTGGCTGTAAATCCAATTCCAGCACACACGGCGAATGCAACGGCCCATTTCCACTGAGGCCGACTCTTGACGAGCGAATACGATGCAAGGACCCAGAAAGACGCGACCAGTGTATCGACGGCGACAAGGTTGGCATGTGCAAACAGACGAGGATTGCCAACAAGCGCTAACAGAGCAACGGCGGCCGCTGGCCGCGAGTATTGTTCTCTTATCCATGAGAAAATAACGGCACTGGTGATTGCAAAGACGAAGACGTGACCCCAGCGGAATGCGGCCGGAAAGGAATCGAATCGACCAGCCACAAATCGTCCAACCATTGAAACGATGCCGGGCAGCGGCAGATTTCGGCTCTCCACACGTGCATACGGCCAACCTTGCGCCAGTCGTTCTGTTGTGAGTGCTAATGATGGGCCGAGCCTCCAGGTATCGTGAAACCACTCTGCCGCGTGTCGGTTGTTGCGGACGTATACCGATTCGTCGTTACTCAAGCCATACGTGCGAATCGTAAATCCCAATAACGTCGTAATGCCGATGGCCACACATAGCGTCTCAATGCGGCGCTGGACTCGGTGGCGTTTTTCATCCACGGCCAGGGTCGGTTCACTTATCGTGCCACCAGATGTCATTCGAATCCTCAATCCAGTGTTCGGTCGTCCGCGAATCGATGGAGGCACCCATACAAGCCCGAAGCGCAAGCGAGTGAACGTGTCGTGCAGATTACGTTCACTCGCTGGCGCTTCGGGCTTGTGTGACCGGCACTGCTTAACCCTCTCCACTCGTCACTTGATTGTTTACAGATTACTAACGACGCACGCGTTCCTCGATCACTGACTTGATACTGTCTGCGAACTGCCGATGCCCCTCTTCATTAAAGTGTCCATCCAGAGGAAAGTAGCAGTCGGGTGTGAGTCGGCGAAAGAACTGAGTCCGATCGAAACAGTCGATTTCAGCGGCACGGCACACGTCATGGACCATTTCATCTGGCGCGTTTGTGGAAAGAAGCTCCGGTGAAGCAGTGAATCCGATGTCCCGTATCCCTTCAAAGGCTGTCTCGGAGACGTACGGCCCATTAGGCACGATCGCAACCAGCAACTGACAACCGTGTGCCTGGCACGATTGAGAGATTGTCTCAAGCGAATCTGTGAGCCGATGGGAGACGACGGACTTCCATTTCGCGTGCGCGTGCAATGGCTGCATGAAATAGTCGGGAGTGCTCATGGCAGTTTGTACAAGAGACGGATTCAGTAACCCCGCTTCAAAAGACGACCGGACACGCGGTGGCAACGCGCGATAGCGTTCCGCCTCCTCCGGAGTGAATTGCGACCGGATGTACTGCTGAGATAACGCGAATGTCTGGTGATACGGAGTGATCGGGTCTCGCTCTTTCCGGAGTTCCAGCCATTGGCGAATGGTTGGAAACAGTGTGTCCGCAAGCTGTGTCGTGAGCGGAGTTTGCCGGCCGGGCTGATCATGAATCTGAATCAGGTCGTCTCCCTGGAGTGTCCCGACAATGAGCAGGTTGGGGCGAAAGTGCTTGATCGCCAGCATGGCGGAATCCGCGTATCCACTGGGCGAGGCACCTGGATATCCGAAATTCAGGACTTCGACTTTCCGGTACGGCGACTTCTCGCCACGGGACGAATTCAGAGTTTGTTCCAGTACGTTGGGCCAGGCACAGTCGCCCGGAACTCCCCAGCCAAAAGTGAACGAGTCGCCGACTGTGACAATTCGAAAGGTCGATCTGTCAGGGGCTCCTGCCAGATAGTTGTCATCCCGTATTCCAGCATCGGAAATCGCGACAGTGACATTGAATTCGGCACTCCGGTGGCTGACGAGACTGCCGGCAGGAAACAGCAGTGACCGTGTCGGGAGCTGGATAAGCAAACCGGCAACGTGATCGGCAACAGTTAGAAATAACAGGAAAACGGCACCCGTGATGCACGAGAAGGCGATACGTCGGCGTCGTTTATGTTTTCGATCCATGGGCGGTTGTGCCAGTGTCGGACGAGCGACATCTGAAGGGCGGGATCGCCCTGCTGTCAGTCACGCAGCGATTTCCATGGTTCTTCTTCGCTCATATCGATGAGCACAGGACCGTCGCATTTCGCGGGCGACAGGATGGCAAGGAACTCAAGCGTGTCTTCCCCCGCGTTGTAGCTTCCGTGGACGACGTCCCTGGGGATGTGAGCGATCTGTCCCGCTGTCAGCACTTTCTTCTCACGATCGACCCACTGCTCGCACTGCCCGGAAAGGACGTAAATGATCTCCTCCATTTCCGGATGGCGATGAAACTTGTGAGCCTGTCCCGGCGGCATGTGCACTCGAACGAGCAACAGGTCTTCCGCTTCCGTCAGTTCCGGGCGGCACAGCCAGTCGTGCGGTCCCCACGGAAGTTCTTCGACCTGCATTTCCTGCTCGGTAACGAATCGAAGCGGAGCCTCGGACACTACTTGCCGCCCTTCTTCTGCACCTTCGCCCAGGTATCTCTGAGCGTGACGGTTCGGTTCATCACCAGGTTCTCTGGCGTCGTATCGGGATCGACGCAGAAATAGCCGGTGCGTTCAAACTGGTATCGCGTGCCTGGCTCGGCACCGACAACGCTCGGCTCCAGTTTGGCTGTGGGATTGACGGTCAGGGAATCGGGATTCAATGCCGTCTTCCAGTCCTCGCCCTCTGGAACATCGCCCGGTTTTTCTGTCGTGAATAACCGATCGTAAAGTCGAAGTTCGACATCGACGGCATGCCGCGCTGAGACCCAGTGGATCGTCCCTTTGATCTTGCGTCCGTCCGGAGCATTGCCTCCTCGCGTTTCCGGATCGTATTTACACAGGACTTCAACGACGTTGCCGTCATCGTCTTTCACGCAACCGGTGCAGGTCACCAGATAGCCGTATCGCAGTCGGACTTCCCGGCCGATTGCCAGGCGGTGGTATCGACGCGGTGCCTCTTCCAGGAAGTCGGCGGCTTCAATCAACAGATCACGGGAAAACGGAACGGTCCGCTTGCCGTAGCTCTCATCTTCGGGATTGTTCACCGCGTCAAGCTGCTCGATCTGATCCTCGGGGTAATTCTCGATCGTCAGCTTGATGGGATTCAGCACACCCATCACGCGCGGAGTCACTTTGTTGAGATGCTCGCGGGCCGCCTGCTCAAGCCAGGTCAGGTCGACCATGCTGTTGAACTTTGCCACGCCGATCCGTTCGCAGAACCCGCGGATCGATTCGGGCGTATAACCTCGTCGCCGCAGGCCACAGATGGTCGGCATGCGCGGGTCATCCCAGCCGCTGACATGGCCGTCTTCCACCAGTTCCAGGAACTTGCGCTTACTCATCACCATGTAGCTGAGATTCAGCCGTGCGAACTCGATCTGTTGCGGGTGGAAAACGTCAAGCTGGTCGAGGAACCAGTCGTACAGCGCGCGGTGCGTCTCGAATTCCAGCGTGCAGATCGAATGCGTGACGCCTTCCAGCGAATCGCATTGCCCGTGAGTCCAGTCGTACATCGGATAGATGCACCATTTGTCTCCGGTGCGGTGATGATGCGCGTGTCGGATGCGATACAGGATCGGATCGCGCATGAGCATGTTGGGTTGCGCCATGTCGATCTTTGCCCGCAGCACATGTTCGCCATCCTGAAATTCGCCGGCTCGCATGCGGCGGAAGAGATCGAGGTTCTCATCAACCAAGCGGTCGCGGTTCGGGCTGTTCGTGCCGGCTTCGCTGATCGAACCGCGCGTCGCGCGCATCTCGTCGACATTCTGGCTGTCGACGTAGGCTTTGCCTTCCTGAATCAGACGCTCGGCGAACGCGTACAGCTCATCAAAGAAATCTGACGCGAAATACAGCCGGTCATCCCAGTCAAAACCCAGCCAGCGCACGTCTGCCTGAATCGAGTCGACGTATTCGACGTCTTCTTTGGCCGGATTCGTATCGTCGAAGCGCAGATTGCATTTGCCGCCGTATTTCGCCGCGAGACCGAAATTCAGGCAGATCGACTTGGCGTGGCCGATGTGCAGATAACCATTCGGCTCGGGGGGAAAACGCGTGTGGACGCGTCCGTCGTTCTTAGCTGCCGCAATATCCTGTTCGACGATCTGCTCGACGAAATTCAGTGAGCGTTCTTTCTCGGAAAGTGAGCGTTCTTTCTCGGAATCAGCGTCCTGTTTGGACTCCATCGCCGTGTTTCTCCGTCATTTGTGTCCGCGCGTGAAAAGAGCTGGAATCGCGACTGCAATCCCAGCTTCTTTTCGTACATCAATTGTGTGTGAGTCAGGCCTCGGCGGTTTCTTCAAACACGACAAACGGGCTGAGCTTTCGAGCTTTGGCGAAAATCTCGTCTTTCTCGCCCTGAGAGAGGGCGGCATCGTATTTCGCTCGCAGCTTCTTCAGCTTGGCCCGTCGTGTGCGACGCCGTGCGATCTCACGGTCCCGTTCGACGCGTCCCATCTTCAAATCCTTACGATAGAGAGAGAGATAGGAGAATTTTGCCCCCCCGGCGTCAATCGGCCGGGAACGAATCGGGAACGGTAGCAGCGTGCCCCCGAATCGTCAACGACTTGTTTCCAATCCCCGTAAATTTGGGTGTGGCATGGGATACGAGCGATTGGGGTGCTGCGGAGATTTTCTGATCGTCGGAAGTCGTGCTGCGACTGACGGTTGTGGCTTGCGAGATGCTTGAACGCGGCGAGGTCTCACGTGCTCTTCTGACTGAAACCGAGGCGCGGCTCACTGGTGTGTGTGTTACGGGGACGCTCGTGTCCGGCGCAGCAGCCAGCCGATGAGGGGCCACGCCCATAGGGCAATACACAGAATTCCCAGGCCGGCGGCGATCGGGCGGCTGAAGAAGTCCAGCAGGGACGCGGATTTGGTCAGATTCTGGACAAAGGTCTCTTCGAGACGCGGGCCCAGGATGATTCCCAGCACCACCGGGCCAAGAGGAATCTGAATTCGTTCGAGGACGAATCCCAGCACACCCATGGCGAGCATCACCCACACGTCGAAGTAACTTGCGTTGATGGCGAACGCTCCCACGATGCAGAACAGCAGGATCAGCGGCAGGATATTGGGCCGGGGAATGCGAACGATCAGCGAACCAAATCGAATGGCCAGAAAACCGAGCGGGATGAGGATCAGATTCGCCAGTAAAAACGTGATATAGATTCCATACACCAGCGGTAGCTGAGCTTCGTCCTGAAAGATGGCCGGACCTGGTGTGATGTTCTTCATTAACAGTACACCGATCACGATCGCCGTAACGGAATCGCCCGGAATACCCAGCACCAGCGCCGGAATCCACGCTCCCGCCAGCGACGCGTTGTTGGCAGTGGTGGCGTCGGCGATCCCCTGCAGCGATCCCTGTCCATACTCGGCGCGTTCTTCGGGCGACGCTCGACGTTTGGAAACGGCGTATGAGACCCACGCGGCAATATCGGCTCCGGCTCCGGGGAGCATGCCGATACACGAACCAATCGCGCTGGACGACAGGATACGACCGCACGAATTCTTCAGCCGGACCGTGACGCCGCCAAAGACCTCAGACAGGCCGCGCTGGAGCGGGTTACCTTTGAGCCTGTCGGAGTCAGTTGTTCTGTCGGGGCCAGACAAGTCCGCCGGCCTGATCACGTTGCGGAGTACTTCGGAGACACCGAACAACCCGATCATTGCCGGAATGAAATTGATGCCGGTGACAAGCTGGTCACTGCCGAATGTGAGACGCGGGACGCTGTGAGTCGAACCCAGACCAATGCACGCAATGATGAGGCCAATCGACAGAGACAACAGTCCGCGTACTGGTGAACCGCGCGAAACGACCGCGGCGCAACTCAGGCCCAATACGCACAACCAGAAGTATTCGTAACTGGAGAACTCGAAGGCAAAGCGGGCCAGTTGAGGAGCGGCAAGGATCAGCACGAGTGATCCGATCAGGCCGCCTGTCACGCTGAAGACGAGCGACACGCCCAGTGCCTGCTGGTGCCGGTTCTGTCGTGTCAGTGCGTAAGCGTCGTCGACGTAAGCGGCCGAGGACGGTGTCCCCGGAATTCGCATCAGTGTGGTCGGGATATCGCCGGCAAAGATGCAGCAGGCTTCCATCGTGACGATCGCGGCGATCCCGGCAATTGGGTCGAGGAAGAACGTAAACGGCACCATCAATGCGACGGCCATCGTTGCCGTCAGACCAGGGATGGCCCCGACAAACAGCCCGAATGTGGCCGACAGCAGAATGACAATCAGCACATGCACGCTGAACGTGTTCTGCAATGCCGTCAGAAACGCGTCGCTCATAAGTGTTACCAGTTTGTAAACGAACCATCGCGCCGGCTCAGTCGCGGACAGTCTCCGGTGATCGCGGGCACCGCTGAGAGGGCGGACGCGTCGAACTCGACGCCCAACCCAGGCGCGGACGGCGGCAGAAAGTGGCCCGATTCGAACGGAACCTGAACCGGAAACAGTTCGGGCAACACCTCGCCGGGGATTCGCGCACACTCCTGCACGGCGAAGTTCGGGGTCGCCAGATCGAGATGCACACAGGCCGCCGTGGAGACGGGTCCCAACGGGTTGTGCGGAGCGATCGGCGTGTAGTGCGTCTCACACCAGCCAGCGATCTTGCGGGCCTCGGTGAATCCGCCCGCGATGCACAGATCGATGCGGGCAAAGTCGATCCAGTCGTTTTCAATCGCTTCCCGGAACTCCCACTTGGTCGCCCACTGCTCACCCATGGCGATCGGAACCGCTGTGTGCTGACGCAAGCGTCCGATGGCGGCTGGGTTTTCGCAGCGAACCGGGTCCTCGACGAAATAGGGATTCAGTGGTTCCAGGCGGTTGCACAAGGCAATCGCGTCCGAAGGATCGAGTCTCGTATGCACATCGATGATGAGTCCGATGTCCGGGCCGACGGCTTCGCGGATTGCTGCGACCAGTTCCTCGCCCTGTCTGACAGCGATGGTTGGCTCCAGTACATCGCCTTGCGACGGGAGGTTGAAGCGGATGAACTGCCAGCCATCGGCGACTCGCTGACGGGACTGCTCCACCATGTTCTCGACAGTGTCATCCGGGACGTGCGGGTAGGCGACGACGCGATCCCGAACGCGTCCACCGAGTAATTCGTAAACAGGCACGCCCAGCGCTTTGCCTTTGATGTCCCACAGAGCGATATCAACCGCGCTGATGGCCGCGGCTCCGATGCGTCCGCCTGGGAAGAACCCGCAGCGGAGCATGACCTGCCACAGGTGCTCCGTGCGAAACGGGTCCTCTCCCACCAGTGACGGCGTCAGGCCTGACACGAAGCCAGCGACTGCGGCCTCTCGCCACGTGATCCCGGCTTCTCCGATGCCGGAGATGCCTTCATCCGTGTCGACAACAACGAACAGAAAGGGACGTTGATCGCCCACGATGTGAGTTGTGACTGATGTAATCTTCATGCGTCGTCCGGTTTCGCGGTGCGATTTGCGTTGGGCAGTGGGCTGCTGGCGAGCCTCACAGGTCGACATTAGAATCCCGCGCTGCTCCGACTACCAACGCCTGACGCTATCACAGAAGGAACACATCCGATGAAGGACCCAATTCGCATCGCAATCACCGGCGCCGCCGGAAACATTGGTTACGCTCTGGCGTTCCGCCTGGCATCTGGAGCTATTCTCGGGCACGATCAGCCTGTGATTCTGCATCTCGTCGAAATTCCCCCCGTGCTGCCGGCACTGGACGGAGTGGAAATGGAACTCGACGACTGTGCCTTTCCGACACTGGCCGGAGTGGTCAAAGCGGACAGCGATCATCTGGAGGACGGATTCGGCGACTGCAACATCGTGCTGTGCGTGGGCAGCGTGCCCCGCAAGGCGGGCATGGAACGTGGCGATCTGATCCGAGTCAACGGGCCGATCTTCACCAGCACTGGCCAGGCCAACAATTCCGCAGCGGCCAAAGACGTGCGAGTTCTGGTCGTCGGCAATCCGTGCAACACGAACTGCCTGATCGCGATGTCCAACGCACCGGATGTGCCCCGGGATCGCTGGTATGCCATGACACGACTCGATCAGAATCGTGCCGTGACGCAGCTCGCCCAGAAGTCTGGTCAGCACGTTTCGGCTGTCCAGAACCTGACGATCTGGGGCAATCATTCGGCGACTCAGTACCTGGACTTTTACAACGCACGGATCAACGGTCAGCCGGCTGCCGAGGTCATTGGTGACGAAGCCTGGCTGCAGGGTGAGTTCATCACAGCGGTCCAGAATCGCGGCGCCACGGTCATCAAAGCGCGTGGAGCATCCAGTGCGGCTTCCGCGGCCAACGCAGCTCTCGACGGTATCTGCGACATCCTGAACCCCACGCCAGAAGGTCAGAGTTTCAGTGCAGCCGTATGCAGCAACGGCGCCTACGGCGTTGATGAAGGTCTGATCGCCAGCGTTCCGCTGACCAGTGACGGTTCAACCTGGAGCGTGGTCGAAGGGCTCGAACACAACGAGTTCGCTCAGGCAAAGATCGACGCAACGATTGCGGAACTCCGCGGCGAGCGGGACACCGTTAAAGATCTGCTTCCTGGTTAGCAGACGGGCTTACGATGTCCCCGGCGAAGCGGTACTCAGCCTGTATTCCCGGAATGGTTGTTCGCAGGGATTGCCGCAGCACAGGTGGATGCGTCCACGATTCGGCTCGGCGATTATTGCGGCGACTGTCCGTCCTGAAGCCGGCAGGATGTTGTCTCCGTATCCCGCGTGGGGATGGCGGCAGATGCTGACCGGGTGACCGTCGTGGTCGGCCAGGATTTCCTGCATGTCCTCTCGCGTCAGGCTGCCAAATTTCGCCCGAATCAGGTGACGCATGCGTTCCAGCCGCGGGAACGAATCGGGCAGACTCTGATCGAAGTTGGCCTGGCAGTTGTGAGGGGCACACAAGTAGTGATTCGAGTGTGCCAGAAATCCCTCGCCGTCGTCCTCAATCGAAAATGGACCGTCCGGCGTGAGTTCGACATCGAGGATCTGGTGCTGCCCGTCGCACAGCACATAGTTGCCGTTCGAGGACGCGGGATAGCGTGCCATCAGGCTCCGCACCGCTGGCAGGTCCGGTTGTTCGAGAATCATTCGTTTCAGCGGATAGTGAGACAACGCAAACTTCCAGGCGGGCCCACCACCGAGCGAATTGGCGAAGTGGGCAACGCCGCTGGTGTTTAATCCGTGGTAGCCAATCATGCCGCCGAAGGTCCACATGATCAGCTCAGGCCGGTCATCGGGTTCCAGATGCAGGACATAGCAGAACTCGCGCATTTCCGCTGGCATGTCACTGGTCTGTCCGATCAGGACATTGCCGTCTGCCGTTCCGCGTGGCCCGATGACGAACGTTGTGCAGCCGTCAGGTGTGACCTGCCCGAGTTCGCCACGAAGCTGGCAGGCCAGTCCCAGGTCACGGCTGATGGCTGCGCCCTCCGCCAGACCTTCGATTTCTGCGAGCAGGTGTGGGCAGTGCGTTTCAAAAAGAGGCAGAAAACGGCGGGCGCGGTGGGCTAATTCCCTGTCTTCGATGCCTAGAGCTTCACATAGCCAGCCCAGAAACGCACTGATCTTCAGACGCGCTTGTTCGCCATGCAGACGACCCAGCGTTCGTGCTGATCCGGCGGCGCGGAAGAGCGGATAGTGAAATGAACTCTCGGAATGTACTCGCACCCTGGAGTCTCCCGTTGCCGTTTGGCCCGCAACGAGAACAGCCAGGCACTCCTCGACTCATGGCCCGACCGTCGGTTCGTAAATTATGTAGATGACATTTATTCAACGCAAGCTGTTCCTGGCCCGTCTTCTACGAAGCCGGGCAGGGCAGTACGATCCGGCGACCATGTCTGATCCGGAATTGATCCAACTGGAATTATTTGCTCAGGTCGATGAGCTGATGCGTCGACTGAGGCAATGGTCCGAAGGCGACTCGTCCTGGGAGCCGCTGAACCAGTCGCGTGCCCTGGTGAGACGTTTGCTCGTACGGCTGGAGACGCTGCGCGTGCGTCTGGAAGCGCCGCTCATTGTCGCCACATTCGGTGGTACCGGGACAGGGAAGAGTTCTCTGGTGAACGCGCTCGTCGGAACCGAGTGCACGCGTGCCGGACGCGAGCGGCCGACAACTCGCCGACCGATCCTGATTTGTCACCCGGATGCCGAGTTACCGTCGCTCAATCTGCCGTTGGACCAGTTTGATGTCGAGCGGATCGACTCGGGCGTGTTGCGCGACGTTGTCATCATTGACTGCCCGGACCCGGACACGAATGAATCCGAGACCTCGGGCAGTAATCTGGAAACACTGCGACGCATGCTGCCTCATTGCGACGTGCTGATTTACACATCGACGCAGCAGAAGTACCGATCGGCCCGCGTTGTGGACGAACTCGATGTCGCCGCCGCCGGTTGCCGACTGATCTTCGTGCAGACGCATGCGGACACCGACTCGGATATCCGCGACGACTGGCGCAAACTGCTGGCTGATCGCTACGAAGTCCCCGACCTGTTTCTTGTCGATTCGGTGCGGGCGTTCCAGGAGCAACAGGCCGGCCAGCGACCGGGCGGCGACTTTGCCCGGCTTCAGGACCTGCTGACAACACGACTGGCCGCTGTACAGCGAATTCAGATCCGTCGAGCGAATCTGCTGGACCTCGCCGCCGCGACAGTGGCGCGTTGCCGCGAGCAGATCGGACAGCACGAACCGGCACTGGCTCGTCTGGAAGAAACTCTCACGGAACATCGCTCGAAGCTGTCCCACGAGATGTCGCAGGAGCTTCGCAGTCAACTGGAAACAAGCCGGCATTTGTGGGAGCAACGCATCCTGTCTCAGGTTACGTCGCTGTGGGGAGCCAGCCCGTTTTCATCGCTGTTGCGGCTTTACAGCGGAATCGGGGCACTGCTTGCTTCAGCGAGTCTCCTGAGGGCACGCTCCGGAGCACAGATGGTGCTGGTGGGTGCGATGCAGGGATCTCGCTGGTTAACGAGTCGGCGAAAGGACCAGGATGCCGAGGAACGCTTCGAGGAACTGGCGACACTGGGCCTGAACGAAACGCTCATGCGTGAATCGCGACTGCTCATCAGCGGGCATCTGTACGATGCGGGACTCGATCCCGCATTGCTGACCGACAACGGCAGCCCCAGTCGCGATGCCGCCCGTGTCGAACGTGACTTTCTCGAGCAGGCCCGCCGCCGGATCGAGACAGCCATCGAACATCTGGCACGTCGGAACTCTGGATTACTCGCGCGCGTCTGGTACGAGCTGCTGTTTCTGGCGTTCATTGCATTCGTGCTGTCTCGCGCCGGTTACAACTTCTTCTGGGAGACGTTTCAGAATCCGAGGACGCCAGTGCTCGGAGTGGACTTCTATGTCTCCGCCGGCATCTTCTTCGTGCTGTGGAGCGGCGTACTTGTCATCAGTTTCTGTCGCCGACTGCAGCGAGGTTTGAGCGCGGAGATCGCAACACTGGCCAGCGATATGGCTCAGCAGAAGCTGACCGGGGGTCTGTTCCCGCATTTGGAAGAAGAACTGCAGCAGATTGCGCAGCATCGCGGCCGATTGGACCAACTCGGCGAGACGTGTCGGCAACTTCGGAGCGAACTGGCCACGTCCCCCGATCTCGGGTCAGCCCGCGATCTCAATGCAGAGCCCGTCGGCACGGCGTGACGGATAACGTCAGTTTGGATAACAATACAAGCCCGAAGCGCGAGCGAGTGAATCACTTACAGTCCGGTTCACTCGCTCGCGCTTCGGGCTTGTATTTTTTCTCATTCGCACCAGAGTGGCTCTGTCCGGACTCCTTACAGGCATCGGTGTTGGAGCCTCAGTATGCTCGCAGAATCTTCCGGTGGACTGACAACAATCGACTTTGCCGTTGTCAGCGCGTATCTCGCAGTGATGCTTGCGATGGGGTTTCGCATCGCGCGTCGCAATACGTCGACGGAAGATTTCTTTCTGGGCGGACGCGACCTGCCTTCCTGGGCAGTCGGCATCAGCCTGATCGCGTCGTTGCTTTCGACCATCACCTACCTGGGCATGCCTGGTGAGATGTTTCGCACGGGCATCGGGTTTCTGACACGCCAGGTCGGGCTGCCGCTGGTGTTGGTGGTGGTCTGGTTCGTTTGGATTCCGTTTTTCATGCGGCTGAACCTGACCAGTGCGTACGAGTACCTCGAACGTCGCTTCAATTACGCCACACGCGTCATCGCCTCCGTTTTCTGCATGTGCCTGCTGCTGGGTTGGATCGCAGTCGTTGTGCTGACGGCCAGCGGAGCGATGGTCGAGATCGCAAATTTGCAGTTGGGCTGGTTCTTCAGTTCGAACCAGGCCGACGCCGACATGCACGCCGTCATACTTGGCATCGGCCTATTCTCGATTCTGTATACGACGCTGGGTGGACTGCGGGCGGTCGTATGGACGGACGTCGTGCAGTTTTTCGTGTTGCTGGGCGGGGCGTTCTTCACCATGGGCGCCGTAGCATGGCAAACCGGCACGGGACTGGGCGACTGGATGGAATTCTCCAGCCAGTACAAACACGAAGAGGTTGAATGGTTCTCGCTCGACGTCACCAATCGCTCGACCGTGTTTTCGATCGCCATCGGTATGTTCTTCTGGCACTCGTGTACTCACGGGGCCAATCAGGTCGCTTTACAACGCTACTTCGCACTGAAAGACGCCTGGGCCGCGCGGAAAAGTTTTCTGATCAATGCCCTGTCGAGCACACTGCTGGGAGTCCTGCTGGCTGGCGTCGGTATGTCGCTGATGTACTTCGTGCTGAGCGAGGGGCATGTCTCCGGCGACATGTTGCAGACACAACAGGATCTGATGTCGGAAGATCCGGAAATTCGCACACCTGCTCAGGACAAAGTATTCCCGCAGTTCATCCGGCTCTATCTGCCGTCCGGTGTGCGCGGCCTGGTCATTGCCGCGCTGTTCGCCGCGGCCATGTCAACGATCGACTCGGGAGCGAATTCGATCTCGACAATCGTCACGGTGGACTTCGTGCGGAGACTCAGGTCGAAAGCTCTCACACCGGCAGATGAACTGAAAATGGCCCGTGCGCTGACCGCGTCGATGGGCGTGATCGTGGTGGTGACCACGATCTCGCTGTACCACCTGTCGAAGGGCACGAACATTATCGACCTGTGTCAGAAGGGCTTTAACTGTTTCCTTGGTCCACTTGGTGCGCTGTTCCTGCTGGCGATCTTCTCGCGTTCCGCCACGCCTTGGACTGTGATTCCCGCTGTGCTGGTCGGTGAAGTTGTTGGCATCTGCACAAGCTACAGCCGTGAGCTGTTTGGCGATGACTACGCGTTCTCGACGCATCTCGTCGTTCCGGCGGCCTGGCTCAGCACGCTGATCGTGTCGCACGTGCTGTCACTGCTGCTGCAGACACGAGCCAGCGAAGAACAATCCCGCTGGATGTGGCGAGCCGTCCGAGCCACGCCAGGTGACGACAGGATCGACTGCGGAGAAAGCCGCCCGTCGGACGGTTAGTGCAATTCACCTTATTCCGTAGTGGATGTTTTCGGGAGGGCGAGGCTCCTGCCGAGCCGCCGATCGCGAAATCAGTGCGGCTCGGCGGGAGCCTCGCCCTCCCTATCCGCCGCAGGGTGACTATTGATAAAAGTAAATTGCTCTATCGGCCCGTGGAACAACGGAATCTGTAGGCCGGAACGAGCGAAGCGAAGTTCCGGCAACTCCATTCTTCCCGGAGACGAACTGCCGGAACTGCGTCGCTATCGCGACTTGTTGCCGGCCTACTGAGTTTTCAACACTCTATCGTTCTTCAACGTGTTTCCAGCCTCAAGACGAACACGGTGCCGTTCTGGTTGGCAGTCACTAGGTGGCGGGCGTCTGGGGTGAAGACGACCTGCCGAATGTTGCCGACGTGCGGACCGAATTGAATCTCACGCGGGTCCCGCTGCACGTCACTGACATCGATCGTGGCCAGGCGAATCTGCCCGTCTGAGGATGCCGAGGCCAGCGTGCCGCCATCAGCACTGAACGCGACCGCTCGCACGGACTGAGGATGCTTGACCACGAATTTCTTATGTTTGCGTGTCTTCGCGTCCCACAGACTGACTGTGCCGTCTGCCGAACCGGTGACGTAGAGGCGTCCATCAGGACTGAACGCGATTGCGTATCCAGACTGCGTATCCATTTTCTGCTTCGACTTCACGTCCCACACGGCGAGTCTTCCTTCACGGTCGGCGACACCAATCAACGTGCCATGGGTATTGAGGGTGAGACTGCTCATGTGGTCCATGCCGACGTCAGAAATCAATGACGTTGTTACGTCAGGAGTCTCCAGATTTCTCACGCAAATCGTTGCGTCATTGCCTGCCCAGGCGACGACTCTACCGTCGCCACTGATGGCCACACTGGTGATGTGATGGGCGCCTTGGCCATCCAGGGGCCCAATACTGTCCCTGTTACTGACGTTCTGAAGGTGGATTTTGGAGTCCGCTCCGGCGGAGGCCAACCAATGCCCGGCTGGGGCGAACGCAACGGACCAGGTCGTGATTCTGTGTTTCACTGGAGCGAGCCACTGGACGGTTTGCGTGACACCGGACTTGCCGGTCGTCAGATCGGTGAGGCGGATCGAGCCGTCTGTGTGTCCAGTGGCAATCATTCCTCCGTCCGGCCTGACCGTGACGGATGTCGCTGTTGGCGGTTGGGGCAGTTTGATCTGACCGGTTCGGGCGTCTCGAAACTGAATCGATCCGTACCATGTGCCCGTCGCGAGAGTCTCACCATCCGGACTGAACGCCAGACTGATGATGCCGCCGCCCCAGGTGTGAACGATTTCGTCTGTTGCAACGTCGCGCAGACAGCCCGAGCCGGAGTGGTCTGTGATTGCGATCAACGTCGAATCGGGATGGAACTCGACCCGACTTTCTTCACGCCACGGAATATCGCGAAACAGCTCACCCGTTCGCGCATCGAACAACATCGTTCCCGAGATGTGTGTTCCGATGAGTGCCAGCAACCGACCGTCCGGGCTCCACCGAAGATTCGTTCCGTTGCTCTCGGGGAACTCAAACTCACACACGATCTCGCCACTGTCACGGTCTCGCACGATGCCCATTGTCTTGTCGACCAGCGCAATCTGGTTTCCCTGCGGATCGAACGCGGCCTCCCAGGCAGGTTCATCAAGGTTGACCTCTCCGGTCTCCACGTCGGCAAACCGCAGTCCACGCTCGTCGTGAAATGCGATCGTCTTTCCAGTTGAATCGAACTTCAGGCTGACATGCCCGGCGCCGGTGTCGATTGTCTGCAGCAACTTGCCGTCGAAACCGTCGAAGATCAACAGTGCGTGCGAACCAATGGCGAACTTTCCATCCGCGGAGAACGCCATGCTCTGCACATCGGTCGGACCCATAACCGTTCGAATCAACTGACCGGTTTGCGGGTTCCAGCAATGCAGAACACGATCGTTGCCTGCGGTGATGAGCTGCGACCCATCGGGACTGAACGTGGGATGTGACATGTGTCCGGCATGCCGCAGCCGGCTGTCTCCGATAACGGCGACCAATTCCTCGGGTGGCTCTTGATCAGCCCCGGCCGCAATATCGAGTTCGTACCGGGTGATGTCTGATTGCTGCAGCCGGTCCGCGAACGACGGCAATCGGCGCAACAGTGTCGCCGCCTGCAGCGATTCCGTTGTTCCGAGGTGAGCTGCCTGGAAGGCAAAAATAACGTCGCGCCATTGCGACAGCTGTGCGTCGTCCGCGTTCGCGGCCAATGTGGCTCTAACCTGACTGCGCAATTGCTGAAATTCGTTCCGTCGAGCGGTCTCAGGTGTCGGTCGCCATTGAGGTCGAATGACGACCGAATCACCGGGCTTGAGTGTGACGGTTCGTGTTAACGGTTCGAAATCGGGTCGCATCATCCGGATGATGCGATTGCCGGGTTCACCGGTGAAAACCAGTTCTCCCGTTGCCGGCATGATCTGCCGCAGGCCGTCCACTTCGAGACTCGCTCCCTGGCGATCGGCCTCATCCCAATCGACGACGATCCGCGTCTGCTGTCGAGCGCTCCACAACAACCAGCCGCCAATGACGGCTACCACCAGCAGAGCCACACATCCGCCGATCCACATGCGCTGACGATCTGCCGTTTTCTGACGCTCGAGTCGTGCCTTCAATGGGGAGCTGTCACCACTAACAATCGTCGCCAATGCCGATTTATGCGTGGTGTCGTCGATAGCTTCGGGACTGGCAGCGAAAGTCGCTTCGCTGGCGAGGGACTGTAGAAAATTCGAGGTCACTGAGTCCGGCTGAATCGGGGTTGTCTCCAGCAGCGACGTCTCATTCCGAGTCGGCGCTGCGGTGGCGACGGATGAGCGTGGTCCCTGGCCGAAGGCGTCGTCCGTATTCGCCACCGCGAAGGGAGCCAGCGCCTGGGCCACCTCGGCGGGCGTCTGAAATCGCTCGGCCGGTTGTCGTTTAAGCATTCGGGCAATCGCCGATTCCAACTCGGGCGGTACATCCGATCGAATTGTGCGAATCAGCGGAGCGTCCTGAACACGACGCGCCATCAACCTCTGCACGACACCGCCATCCGGCCAGGGGACCTGACCGGTCAGCAGGCGAAACAGGGTGCAGCCCAGGCTGAAGATGTCCGCGCGAATGTCGGCCGTATGCGAATCAACCGCCTGCTCGGGGGCCATGTAATCGGGAGTCCCCACCACCTGACCAGCCTGAGTAAGAGCACCACCTTCCGTCGTCTCGCTTGTGAATCGTGCGAGACCCATGTCGAGGACTTTGATAACCGGAACTTGCCCGGGGGGCTGATGCACCAGCAGATTGCCGGGCTTGATATCGCGATGCACCATACCCTGTTCAAAGGCGTGCTGAAGACCGAGTGCCGCCTGACGCACAAACTCGCACGCCTCACCAATGGGCAGCGGGCCTCGCCATGCCAGCACAGATGACAGGTCATGTCCCTCGACGTAGTCCATCACCAGAAAGTGCGAACCCTGCACGCAGTCCGCGTCGTAGGCTGTGACGATGTTGGGATGCACGAGTGCCGCGGCCGCTTCGATTTCCCGGCGAAATCGTGCATTTGCGTCGTCGTCCTCAATCAATCGGCGGGCCAGAACCTTGAGCGCGACGATGCGACCCAGTGGTGCTTGCTCGACCCGAAACACAGCACCCATGCCACCCTGGCCCAACAGGTTCAGCAGGCGGTAACGACCCAGAAAAAACCGACTGTGTCCGGCCAGCAGCATTTCTCCCTGCCATTCCGTCAGCCAGCCCTGCTCAGTCAGCCAGCGTGAAACGTCCGCGTCCTCTGCTGACTGCGATTCAGCGAATCGGGCGTGCGTCGCCTGATACTGCTCGGCCGTCAGCAGGTTGCTGCGAGAGAGATTTTTCCAGAACAACTTGGTCATGGTCCGCGGCGTCGATTCAGTCGAGAAACAGATGATCTGTCGGCCCGAATCAGAACATTCGAACACGACCTTCAGTGTATAGGAATGTCCTCTGACGGCGTTACTCGCGTCTTTTGAAGTTGCACACTTTTAGCCCCCTCTCCCCCGCGAATGCGGCAGAAACAGCGTTCCTACGCAGATTCGACGTACTCCGCATTCGTGGGGGAGAGGGTTGGGGTGAGGGGGAATGGGACGCTGAGTGAAAGCCCCCTCACCCCAGCCCTCTCCCCCAAAACATTGGCGATCCAGGGCTCTGCTGCAAAAAACAGTCGACCGCGCCAATGTTTCGGGGGAGAGGGGGCAAAAAGTGTGCAACTTCAAAAGTCGCGCGTCGTGTTACCATTCCGGTTGCGGCCAAAGGCCGCGCCAGGACTCCGGGCGTGTTTGTATCTTCGTCAGCCAGATGGATTAGGTGGGATCGACACGATTTCGCAATTCGGTAGTAACTTCCTCAGTTTCTCCAAATTGGCGGCCGACGCTTGCGTCGTCAGAATGTTCAATTCCCTGAGCTTCTGGTTTGCGGCCAACTGCGTTAATCCGGCGAATCGGACACCTGTTCCCCTTAGCGTCAGGTGGTGCAACTCCGAAAGCAGTGCGATGTGCTGCATCCCATCGGACGTGACGCTTGTGCAATCTTCCAGACTCAGCGATTCCAGATGCTTCAGCGACGCGACATGCGACAAACCGGCGCTCGTGACTTGCGATCGCGCCAACGCTAGAGACTGCAGTCTTGGGAACGCTGTGATTCGGGCAATGCCCCGGTCGGTCAATTCATCCGCCTGGAACTCTAATTCCTTCAGGTTTGGAATAGCGGGAAGCGCGAGAAACGCTTCGTCATCGAGAATGGCGCGGCTGAATCGAAGAGAACTCAGCTTCGAGAGCTTCGGCAGCGATTCGATCTGAGTGACTTTGAGATCCCGACAGCCGATTTCCAGAGAACGAAGTTCTGTCAGGGCACCAAGTGTTTTCAGTTGGTCGACACGAATTGCCGGTCCCGCGACCACCAGTTGCTCGAGTCTTGTCAAGACTCCGAGTCCGCTACCCTCCACTTTTGTGTTTAGCAGGGAGAGGCTTTTGAGTCGCGTTACATTATCGAGATGAACAAGTGCCGGATCATCGATGGAACAGTTCTGTATTGTCAGCCTGGTCAACGCAGGCAAGTCGTTGAGGGCCTTGAACGCAGCGGCATCGAATTCATCGCATTCCATGATCGTGACATGCACTATCGTCTCGTGTTCCTTCAATGAAGAGATCGACGCTTCCGTTAGGTGACTGCCGAATAGCGTTGCTCCGATTTGTTTTCCGCTCTGGTCTTTCGTGAAGCTCCGCTTCATAACCGGGGAAGTAGATGTTTTCGTGGACGCGTTGGTTGGCGGCGCAGTCCTGGTCGAGCAACCAATTGCGGTGGCAACCACCACGATCAGACTGTAATGAGACAAAAACGTGCTTCGCCAATTGCTGGAACGCCAAGTGCCAGAAGTTGTCTCAAACATGTCAGGTCTCTGGGTGAGCCGATGGTCGAGTTGCTGGTCAATAAGGAGGTCGAGCTTATCGACCGACGGCACTGACTAAAACAAAGCTCGGATCGCTTCGCCGTCGGTAATGGGTCGAGGTCGGCCGCGCATGTCGTAGACGACGGTTTCCGGACCGTACCCGAGCGCGTGGTAAATCGACGCGACGAAATCTCTGGTGTGTACAGGATTGTCTGCCGGTTCGGCTGCGCTCTTGTCGCTCGATCCGTAGACCTGCCCGCCGCGAATTCCGCCACCGGCCAACACTGTGCTATAGACATTGCCCCAGTGATCGCGGCCGGCGCCGCCGTTGATCTTTGGTGTTCGGCCGAATTCTCCAGTCCAGGCAACGACGGTGTCTTCCAGCAGACCTCGCTCGTCCAAATCCTCAAGTAATGCGGAGAAAGCCTGATCGACTGGTGGCAGCAACAGGTTCTTCATCAGCTTGAAGTGATTGCTGTGAGTATCAAAATTCTTCGTGGACACCAGATACATCCATGGCACGGTGACCAGCCCGACGCCCGCTTCGACCAACCGGCGCGCAACCAGACAACTGCGTCCGAATTTGTTGTCGCCGTAGCGTTCGATCGTCTCGGGCTTCTCTTTTTCGATGAAGAACGCTTCCCAGGCCGTGTGTGAATCGAGCACCGTCATCGCACGCTGCTGGGCCATCTCGTAAATCGACATGGCTTCAGACGGTACTTTCGACGGGATTGCTTCCAATTGCCGCAGGAGGTCCGCTCGATGCCCGAAGCGTTCCATGCTGATGTCTTTGGGGGGCAGGAACGATGGCGGCAAAGTCCCGGGCATCCACTTGTCGTCGATGAGCGTTAGCGGGTCGTACTTCGGGCCCAGGAAGCCCGCGTGCTGGCCTCCCCATCGGAAATTGTTCTGGTCGCCGATGCGGACGGGCAGGTGGACGGATCCGGGAAGTCCGTTTCGATCACCACGCAACTGGCGGACTGCCCCACCAATGCACGGCGGGTCGCGACGTGACACTTGCGGTTCGCCGGACATGCGAGGCGCGTGTTTCAAGCCGGTCATGTTGTAGTGCACGCCAACACCGTGCGTGCCGCTGCGGTGATACGTCGAACGAATAATGGCGTAGCGATGAGCGTTCCGGGCCATTTGAGGCAGCAGTTCGCAGATTTGTATACCGGGCACGCTGGTGGAGATCGGATCGTATTCACCACGCACTGCGACGTCGGCGTCGGGTTTTACATCGAACGTTTCCTGCTGCGCCGGTCCGCCGGTCCCAAATAACAGGATACAACTCTTCGACCGCGATCCGTCCGACGTTTGTGATCCACTGGCACGCGCCTGCAGCAAGTCCGGCAAACCGAGGCCAAAGCCCGCAAGGCTGCCTGCCTGCAGGAACGCCCGCCTTTGAATCTGTTTCCGTTGCTCGTCACGTGGCATGTGCATGTCCCTTGATTGCTGTTCTCACGCAATCGGTCCGAGCTTGAAGCAGATGGGTTTATAGCACTCTGGACGGCCCCGTCCCTACGTCTGATTCTAATCGTCGTCGTGGGAACATTGAGAAACTCGAACGCTTATTCCGATTCTGCAGAAGTTTCCGGTTACGAAAAGCCGATCGAAAAGAGTGGATGTCGCTTCTGCACCTGGCAACAGGCGGTACTCCGCACGTGTGGGTCACAGATCGAACCAGCGACCAGCAGGATGGAATCGGCCATGAAAGTCTCGGCCCTGATGAGAACGATGGTGGTGTCTGCCATCGCTGGATGTGTCGCCACAGTCCTCACCGGCTGTCAGACATCGGTGGGCGGCCAAACCCTGCCGTCGGCGTACTATCTACGTGATGACGTCCAGTTCTTCCCGGCTGGCCCCGAGTTCCTGCTAACCAACAAGGTCCAGGCGATTGAGCAGTACAACCTCGATCGCGAGGGCTTCCAGGGTGACTTTGGTCAAGGTGACACCGGCGGAGTGGGTGGTGGACCCGGCGGTGGTGCTGGTGCTCCTCCAGGCCCCGGACTGAGTGGCTATGACGGCCCGTGACCAGGCGAGTCCGGACCGCAACACATTGAATCACAAAACACTGTCGATCCCCTCTCTCCCTGCGCCGCCAGCGGCGGCAAAGAACTCCACCTGAGACGATATTTCGTGCACCGGCTGAACAGCCTCGGCTGATCGGTTCGGTGCCGGGGGGGACGACCCCTTCGCAGGCAATGGTCCGGTGCTTCACGGCATTGGACCGTTGGACATTGCGAAGGGGTTCTTTTATGCGCCTTGCGAAAAGCGGCGTGAATCAGTGTCGCGCGAAGACGTGCGGCAGAGCGCAGCACGATCGGAAGTCTTCGAGCGTGACGTCGCTTTCGATGGCGACGCGTGGAATGTCGAAGCGGTCCAGATCGCTGCGGGCGCGAAGATGGCCACCGTAATAACTGAAGGCCCAGTCAAAGCCGTTCTGGCTTAACGCTGATCGTGTCACGTCATTGAACGCGTCACGGCTGCCCACCGGGTAACTCAGCGCGGACACCGTGTCGCCCAGTTCGTGCTCGATTCGGAGTCGGGATTCACAGATTTCCAGATTCTGCTCGTCGGCCGAAAGTCGCGAAAGAATCGGATGCGTCACCGTGTGGGCACCGACACTCATCCCCGACGCGTGCATGGTGCGGATCATATTCCAGTTCATCCATAGGCCGTCGGCAGTCCCCTCGGGGGCACGGCCGGAACCCGTGGCGTCGGCAAGTTCGTCGAGAAACGCTGACGTTTCGTGCCCCGTGATGCGGTAGTAGCGGCGTAGCAGTCGGCTAATGACAGCTTCGCGATTGTCTGCGGCAAGACTCAACGGTGCCGCGATCCAGCGTCGAGACAATTCGAGCTGACTCCGTGTGCTGGTCCGTACCATCCACGCGATTTCGTCCCACCAGGCCAGACGCCCGTCGTCAAGAAATCCACTCGTGATGAAGAAGACGCCCGGAACGTTGTGCGATTCGAGTACGGGAAACGCCTGCTCGAAGTTGTCGAGGTAGCCATCGTCAAATGTGATCATGGCAAATCGTCTGGACTGCCATGCCCGCCCCGTTCCGGCTCGCAGGTCGTCCAGAGCAGATCGCAGATCGTTGAGTCCGATGACATCGAAACCGGACGCGAGCATTCGCACCTGCTGGTCGAAGTCCTCCTGCGTGGCACTCCACAGGGCATGATCGAACAGCGAACCGTCTGGCGTACCGATGCGGTGGTAATTGAGGACCAGAAGCCCGTTCCACGTGGGAAGAGACTCCAGCAGCCGCAGTCCGCCGGTTGCCGATAGCGTGCGTTTCAGGATGGCGCGTTTATTGAATCGACCAGTCATGCAGACAACTTAGGACGGACAATCGGGGCTGCCGTGAGAATCCGCCCAACAGCACTCTTGTCGCGGCACTCGGGCAAGTGGCTTCTGGACTAAGCTGACAATCCGATAGACTCGTGCGAACCTGATCGGTCATACGACTCCTGCAATTGCATCCTGTTCTCCGGGAAAACCACCAATGTCTGATGCAACCCGTCTGACGCGTCGCGATTTCGCCGTATCCAGCCTGCAGGGGCTGCTGACGTATTCACTGCTCGACACGTTGATCTCCAGCAATGCCATTGGCTCCGAAGCCGCTCCAATCGCCGCACGCTGGCTGGCCGAGGTCAACGAGCTGGGGGCCGATGTCAAAGAACAGCGTGTCAGCCAGGTCGACTGGCAGAAGAAGGTTGAAGAGCTGTTCTCGCAGATCGAACTTCCGGAGCTGCTGAAGTTCGTTCGCTTCGACGAGCTGACTCGCAACCTCAAGTTCGTCGACAAGGGAGCCCGCAGCCTGAAACCGTCGTTTCCCAATGTCGAGGGCCTGCCGAAGAAGCTGGTCTTCGGGAAGCAGATCTTCGCGTTGAAGAAAGACCGCTCGGTTGTTCCGCACGGGCATAACAACATGGCGACTGCGTTTCTGGTACTTGGCGGCGAGTTGCACGGTCGGCATTACGACCGACTGGAGGACGAGGCCAAGCATCTGCTCATTCGCCCCACGATCGACCGGCAGTTCAAGCCGGGCGACGCGTCCAGCGTCTCGGATTACAAGGACAACATTCACTGGTTCAAGGCAACCAGTGAGACCGCATTCATCTTCAACATTCACGTGCTGGGAGTGCGTCCAGGCAGTGCTTTGCCAACCGGTCGCGTCTACGTTGACCCGGATGGCGAGAAACTGAGCAACGGTCTGATCCGTGCCAAACGGCTGGGCTACAAGCAATCGCACGAGCTGTTCGGGTAGACGATGTTCCCGATCAGTCAGTGGAGCGAACTGGCGATTTTCCGGCGCCGAGCGTTGGGACGAGTGACACGCGGAGCCTCATGAACGACCGACTGCCGAGCCGTGATGTGGTGCTCATCGGAGCAGGGCACACGAACATGCACGTGGTCCGCATGTGGCGCATGCAGCCCATTCCGGATGCGCGTCTGACGCTCATCAGCCCGTTCAGTCGAGCGACATACAGTGGCATGCTGCCGGGAACACTCGCCGGACTCTATACGCCCGAAGAGATGGAGATCGATCTCTATCGATTCGCAACTCCCAGTGGCGTGCGAGTCGTCATTGGCGAGGCCATCGGACTCGATCCGGATAAACGCCGCGTTCTGTTCCAGGATCGCCCGCCACTCCGGTTTGACGTCGCGTCGGTCGGCGTTGGATCGATGCCGTTACAGAGTGATCGCTGGCCCGACTGCGATGCCTTTCTGCCAATCAAACCGATGGCCACGTTTCGGACGCGGTTCAACCAGCGGCTGGAGCAGTTGTCTGCAAAGTCCGACTCCTCGGAGCCGATTCGAATCGTTGTCGTGGGAGCGGGCGCTGCCGGTGTGGAAGTCACCATGTGCCTTGAGGCGTATCTCCGTGAGCAGAGCGTCAGTGCTGCGTTCACGGTGGTGGATTCCGGCGCGACCGTTCTGAAGGGAAATCTGCCCGGAACGATCAAAGGCGTCACTGCAGAAATGCAGCGACGTAATATTGATCTTCGCTTTGGCGCTCGTGTCGAAGATGTCCGGGCTGACAGTCTGCACCTCTCAACCGGAGACACGCTGTCCGCCGACATCATCATCTGGGTCACGGGCGCGGCTGCTCCGCCGCTGATCGGGGCGATTCCGCTGCCCAGGGCCGATGACGGTTTCCTCGCCGTGGGTTCGACGCTCCAGACCACCGCTGATGCGCCCGTGTTCGCCGTCGGCGATTCCGCCTCACTGATCGACAATCCAGTGCGGAAGTCGGGCGTCTATGCCGTGCGTGAAGGTCCGATTCTGTGGGACAACCTGCAGCGTTTTCTCAGCAATCGGCCGCTGGTCAGCTACGACCCGCAAAAGGGTTTCAACTCGATGCTGGCCGACGGCGAGGGCGGGGCATTCGTCGATTACAAGGGTGTCGCCGCTCATGGCAAATGGGTGTGGCGACTGAAGGATCGCATCGACCGAAAGTTCATGCGGATGTATCAGGACTACCAACCGATGAGCAGCATGCCAGCCGCGTCCGTCGACGACGCGCCGGCAAATACCGTGATGCGCTGCCGAGGGTGCGGAGGGAAAGCCGGCGGAAACATTCTGTCCGCGGCATTCGAACGACTCGCCGCGGAACATGCCGAATTCGGACATCCGGCGTTCGACGGGCCGGAAGACGCAGCCCGGATTGACCCGTCCAAACACGTTGCCGAACTGGTCACCGTCGACTTCTTTCAGGCGTTCTTTGACGACCCTTGGATCGTCGGCCGTGTCGCGGCACTGAATGCCCTGAGCGACATCCAGGCGACGGGCGGTCAGCCGTTCGGCACGCTGGCACAGATTCAATTGACCGAAGGCCATCCGCGGCAACAGACAGAAATGCTGTATCAGGTGCTCTCCGGAGCACTGGCGGAATTTGAACGGGCGGGTGTCCAACTGCTCGGCGGATATACGACCGAGGGACAGGAGCTGACGGTTGGTTTTACCGTGCTGGGTTCACTCGGCAATGGCGAGCCGTTTCGCAAGAGCGGGCTGCAATCTGGCGACGAGCTGATCCTGACGAAGCCACTGGGGACCGGCGTTCTGCTGGCGGCAATGCCCCGCGCGTTGACGCGAGCGACGTGGATCGACGCCATGCTGGCGTCCATGCTGACCAGTAACGGCGAAGTTGCGACAGCGGCGATTGCAGCCGGGGCCACGGCGATGACCGATGTCACCGGGTTCGGACTGGCAGGGCATCTACTCGAAATGCTCGACGCCAGCGAAGTCGACGCGCACATCCCGCTCGCGACATTGCCGCTTCTGGATGGAGCGACGGACCTGATCAGTCAGGGGGTTGAAAGCACTCTGGCTCCGGCCAACCGGCATGTCGAATCCCGCATGTCCATTGCTCAGGAATTGCGCGGCGACGCACTATTTGCAGCCATGTTCGATCCTCAGACATCAGGTGGGCTGTTGATCGCAGCACCACCGGAGCGGAACGTGGCGGACCGCCTGACTGCGTCGGGACACAGCGCGTTCAGAATTGGCACCGTTCAGAAAAGCACCGGGGCTCCGCGAATATCGGTCATCTCAACCGGTGTGGATTCATGACTCGTCTGATTCCACAACGACCAGTTTTTGCGTGCAGTTGACGCATCCCCAGAAGATGGCGGTCAGGATGTAGACAGCTCCAACAAACGTGAACAGAGCGGACCAGCCGAAGTACTGCTTCACATAGCCCATCGCCGGTCCGGCCGCGAAGGCGCCCATGGAGCCCACCGTGTTGACCATTCCGAAGACTCGCCCGGCAGCCGGGCCTCCGATGTCGGTCACTGTGCCCCACCACGTTGGCTGACTCCAGTCGCTGAAGAACTTGCAGAAGAAGAGCACGACCATCACCAGTCGGCCGTCGTCAGGCATCAGACTGACTCCGATCAGAATCGCCGCGATGATCTTGCCCGTACACGCCACCAGACTGCGTGCGAGTCGCCGATTTCCGGTGAAACGGATCAGTGCGTCATTCAGAAACCCACCGAACAACCCGCCGAACGCACCGCCCAGCAGCGGCAGGCTGGCGTACATCCCCATGCTGACGGGGTCGAATCCCTTCTCGATGGCCAGGAACGTCGGCATCCAGAAGACGAACAGGTTGTCTGCGAACGTGCTGCAGAACGAAGCCGAACAGAACACGCCGAGATTCACTCGATTCGCTCGCGTCCATCGAAAGCGAACCTGACTGCTGTCCGTCGCCGTGGCTTCTCCGGAGTCGATCAGTTCGACCTCAGCCGCATTCGCCCAGGGATGCTCCGCCGGTTGATCGCGAAACAGCAGCCAGAAAACTGCGGCGAAGACAAAACCAAGAATCGCGACGGTCCACAGAGCACTCTGCCAGGTAAGCCCCATCTTTCCGATCAGCAGAGAAGCAACCACGACCGGCGCCAGCGCGGCACCGGCGCGTCCCGAGAAGGAAGAGACGGAGCCCTGGACTGAGGTCCGGACCGAAAGTGGAAACCAGCTCTGGGTCACCTTGCCAAGATTCGGATACGCCGGCGCCTGTGTTGCTCCGAACAACAATCGAACGATGTAGAGATCCCGGAAACTGACGACAAATCCGGGAGCAGCCACCACCAGCGACCACAGCACGGCAACCACGGGAATGACGACGCGCGGACCGAGTGCATCTCCGGCCAGGCCGCCCGGGAACTGACCAAGGAAGTACGTCAGATTGAATGCCGAGTCGAGCCAGCCACACTGCCCGTCGGTCAGGCCGTATTCTTCCTGCAGGTACGGGCGAACCGCACCCCATGAGTAACGGTGCAGGTAGTTGATGCCGCTTGCCAGGCAGGCCATCACGAAGATCAGCCATCGCACGCGAGACGGTCGGTTGCGGAGGTGCGGGGTTTCGGCGATCAAACGCTGACCGTTCGTTGCGAGGGGTTTCGTGGGCGGACAACGCAGTATCCGGATACGACGTCTGCCATGGCAACCGGGAGCAGGGAGATCAGCGATGCGACAGTTTCATCACGTGGGCGTGATCACTGACGATCCTCAGCCTGACGAGATCTATGTCGAAGCGACGAAGGTCCATGTGACCAACCCCAACGATCATCCCTACCGCATCGAGTATCTGCGATTCGAACCTGACACGCCCGTAACCGGACCCGTCCGCGATCTGCCACACATCGCGTTCAAAGTACCGCAACTGGAACCGGAAATGGTGGGACACGAAGTATTGCTTGGCCCGTTTCAGGCGATGGACAATTTGCGAGTTGTCTTCGTCAGCATCGACGGTGCCGTGTACGAATTCATGGAGTTCACAGGCGAATCAGAATTCGACGGCGTGTCCCCCGAGTGAACGTCACAGAATGGGGCCAACGACCCAGGGAGAGAATTCCTCGTCGCCGATGCCCTGGGCCTCGCTCTTGGTTTTCTCACCGCTGGCGACGGCCACAATCTTCTCGAAGATTTCGTGCCCGACCTCTTCGACGGATGCGCCGTCCAGGATCTTTCCCGCGTTGATATCCATGTCATCGATCATGTGATCGTACATGGGCGTGTTCGAGGCGATCTTGATTGTCGGTACGGGTTTGCAGCCGAAGCAGCTTCCACGACCGGTCGTGAAGACGACGACGTTGGCACCGCTGGCGACCATGCCCGTCACCGAGATCGCATCGAAACCGGGCGAGTCCATGATCACAAAGCCCTTGCGATCGATCGGTGCCGCGAAGTCGTACACGCCATTCAAAGCCGTACTGCCGCCTTTGGCAATCGCGCCCAGTGACTTTTCGTAGATGGTTGTCAGGCCGCCCTGCTTGTTTCCGACGGAAGGATTGTTGTCGATCGTGCCGCCAAACTTCGCGGCGTACTCCTTCCACCAGTCAATGTGATCAAGCAGTTTCTGTCCGACTTCGCGCGAGACGGCTCGCCGCGTCAACAGATGCTCGCCACCGCAAATCTCGGGGGTCTCGGCCAGAATCGTTGTCGCTCCATGCGCGACCAGAACATCGCTCGCAATACCCACAGCCGGATTCGCCGTGATCCCGCTGTTGCCGTCGCTGCCGCCACACTCGCAACCCAGCATGATTTCGGACACCGGGACCGGGACACGCTCGATCGCATTGACCTCGGGCAGCATCTCGCGAATGACGCCGGTCGCCCGATCGACCGTCTTGCGCACGCCACCGACATCCTGAATGTTCATGACCAGCGGCTGCGGCGCGGACTCGGATTTTTCGCCGGGCATCCGCAGCTCAACGAGGTCATGTTTTTCCGTGAGAAAACTGGCCTGCGCCGTCTCGCAGCCAAGGCCCAGAACGACATAGGCGGCGATGTTCGGATGCTTCGCGAATCCGGCCAGTGTTCGTGCCAGACGGACGTGCTCTTCACCCCCATAATCAAACGCGCAGCCGCCTTTATGAGTCAGTGCGATTACACCGTCGATATTCGGATACGCCTCCAGGATCGACTGATCGAAATTGGCGGCAACGTACTTTGAACTTGTTGCTGAGCAATTGACCGTACTGATAATGCCAATGTAATTCCGGGTCGCCACGCGACCGTCCGGACGACGAATACCCATAAACGTGCGGTCTGCCAGTCGTTCCGGATCGGCCGGAACCTCTGACGCGAATGCATAGTCGAGGCTCAGTTCGCCGGGCGTGACATTCTGAGTATGCACCCACTGGCCGGGCTGGATCAGCTCGGTAGCGAATCCAATGACTTGACCGAACTTGCGGATCGGTTCACCGGATGCAATCGCACGAGTCGCGATCTTGTGGCCGAACGGAACGTCGTCCAGCGCATGGATCTCTCCGGCACCGCCGATTGCGTCACCTTCTCGAAGTGCTGAGGTGACGATGGCGATGTTATCGTCGGGATGCAGAGACAGTATCGATTCGGCGGTCAGCGGTGACACGATGGCGTTTCCTGGGTGTTCGTTGGATGGAGCGTCTGCGGGCGCATTCAGTCCGCCCCGAGATCCTCGACCAGCCGATGACTGGGATGGATCGCCTGTTCGGGAAAGCAAAGTTGCTCGGCAATGATCTGGCGGACTTTGAGTGCATCCTCACGACGGACTCCTGGTGAGCAGGCTGCAAGGAATTCGTCGTCGCTGATGTAACGGCTGTCGCTGGCATCAACATCCCGACGAATCAGCCCCGACGTCGAGTCCTGCCAGGTGATGAGAGAGAACAGGTACATCACGATCGGTATGACGAGCGCGGCAGCGAGGATGGCATATTCCATAACGTGAATCTCCGCGGGTCGTGATTCAGCGGACCGCGCCACCGTTGCAGTTAATGATCTGGCCGGTGATGTAGGCCGCTTCCGGACTGACCAGAAAGCGTGCCAGCCGGGCCACATCGTCCGGCGTTCCCCAACGTCCGATGGGTGTTTCATCCAGCACGCGTTCCTGCCAGACATTGCTGGCCTGCTCTCCCCAGGCCGTTCGGATCCAGCCCGGGGCGATACAGTTGACTCGGACACTGGGAGCCAGCGTCAGGGCCAACGACCGCGTGAATCCCATGATGGCGTTTTTTGCAGCAGAAAACAGCTCGGCACTGTCGCCTTTCATGCCGCGGTCGGCCTGATCCCATCCGATATTCAGAAGGCACCCGCGACCGGCCTGTGTCATTCGCTCACCAACGAGCTTCGACAGCAGCACGGTCGCCCGCACATCTCCGTCAAGCAACTGGCCGAGTTTGTCGTCGTAGGAAAGCTGAGCGTGGTCACTCGTCAGCAGTTCGACGCCAGCGTTGTTGACCCAGATGTCGACGTCTCCCAATGACAGCCACGCGGATTCGACCAGCGATTCGAGTTTGTCAGAGCGGATGTCGCCTTGAATCACGGCGGCCTCCCGACCGAGCGATCGGATGTCGCCAGCAACCTCCTGCGCCTGGGTCAGTGACTGATGGCAATGGACAACGACATCCGCACCGGCCTGGGCGAGTTCCAGAGCGATTGCCCTGCCGATCCCGCTGGACGAACCGGTCACAACAGCCCGCGAGCCTTCGAGGCTGGCGAATTCCGACACGCTGAGTCTCCTTTCAAAGCGGCCCACAAGTGACAGCTCGTCATCGTAACCGTTGCATCGCGACTGTTGGAGTCCCGTATTCGGGCGGTTACCCGCAACTTCTGCACCGCCTTCGACGCGTAGCCACGCGTGTGAGTCTTCGATTCTCCGACGAACACAGCCTCCCTGCGATTGGACCGCAGGAAGCGGCGCCCACCATCCGCTACGATTTCCGGCAACTCAAAACCTCCTGACTGAGGGGCCTGCCATGTCGGTTTCGCGCTTGTTGTTCACTGTTGGCTGCACCATTGCCCTTATCTCCTCCGTGAGAGCCGGTGACTTTCCACCGGTCTCTGAGCTGGCATCGATTCCGGGGTTTCCTGACCCACTCGTCATGCTGGACGGAACGAAGGTCGCATCGAAGGAGCAATGGTTCAAGCAACGGCGTCCCGAACTGCAACAGCTTTTCCAGCACTACATGTATGGGTATCTGCCCAAAGCCGCTCCGATCAGTTGGAAACGCGACGGAGTAAAGAATGATCTGTTCGGCGGCAAAGCAACGAAGAAAGAGATCACGATCAAGTTCGGGCCGAAAGGAACGCCGCCAATTGAGCTGCTTGTTGTCGTCCCCAACAAAGCAAAAGGGCCCGTTCCGGTTTTCGCGGCCCTGAATTTCTGCGGCAATCACACCGCGCTGGCTGATGCGTCCGTCGCCCTGACGAAGTCCTGGTACCGAGGCGGTTGTCCCGGATGCGAAGACAACAAGGCGACGGATGCCGGGCGCGGCGGTCAGGCCGACGTGTGGAACATCGAGTTGATCATCGACCGTGGTTACGGCATCGCAATGTTTTATTACGGAGACGTGGATCCCGACAAACGCGACAACGACTTCACCGACGGCGTGCATCCGCACTTCTTCAAGCCCGGCCAGACAAAGCCAGGCAAGCACGACTGGGGAGCAATCTCGGCCTGGTCATACGGCGTCCACCGCGTTGTCGACTATTTGGTCGAAGACAAGGACATCGACAACGACCGCATCGCGCTGGTCGGTCATTCGCGACTGGGCAAAACGACATTGCTCGCGGCAGCTCTGGACGATCGCATCGCGCTGGCGATCCCGCATCAGGCGGGCTGCGGCGGAACAGCCCCCAGTCGCGGCACGGTGGGCGAGTCAGTGGAGCGGATCAACACAGTCTTCCCTCACTGGTTCAACGACACGTTCCCCGAATTCAACAAACAGACAGACCGCCTGCCCTTCGATCAGAACTGCCTGGTCGCCCTGTGTGCTCCGCGCCCCGTGCTGTTTTCCAACGCCCAGGAAGATCAATGGGCCAACCCGAACGGACAGTTCGAAGTACTCAAAGCGGCGAGTCCGGTCTACGAGTTTCTGGGGGTTGAGGGACTTGGCGCCAAAGACGTTCCACCGCTTGAAAAACTGCTCAACAGTCGGCTCGGTTACTACATCCGACCGGGGAGCCATGCGATGACGACTGGCGACTGGAAGATCTTCCTTGATTTCGCCGACCGGCATTTGAAAGGCTCGTAGACGGAATCTCGTTGCGTTTGCTGGTGCAGTTGCAGAATGCTGACGACGCTTCAAATGTCATCGTCCGATGCAGGGGTGAATTCAAATGAGTACGAGCCGCCATGCCGTTCAGCGAGTTATTGGATCGGGAATTCTGATTCTGTGCTTGAGCCCTGGAGTAAGAGGGGACGAAGCGCCAACCGGTAACAAACCGGCGACGACTCCCGCTGCACCAACATTCAAATCCGGGATGGCCGTGCTGACAAAGGCCATCAGGCGCGAACTGGTTACGGCTCCGACCATCGTGATCTGGGTCGTCGATGCATCACTGTCCATGAAAGCGGGGCGTGACGAACTCGCAGAGCACATCGACGTCCTGCATGCCGACGCGAGCAAACAGGCAGACGCCGACGGGTCACACGAGCTGAAGTCTGTAGTCGTCAGCTTTGGCCAACAGACACATGTCGTCACACCCGCCCCACTGGGCCACCAATCAAAGCTCAATACTTTGATTCGCGAGATCGAGTCTGACGAGTCGGGCACGGAAAACGTTTTTACTGCGGTCGCAACAGCAGCAGCGACGTTCAAACGCTTTCGCTCTGAAAAAGACAAACACAACCTTGTGATGGTGATCGTGACAGATGAACGCGGCGACGACGACGAACATCTGGAAGCCGCCGTCAAGCTGTGCTCCGATGCTGGAATCCGTGTCTTCTGCCTGGGGCATGCCGCTCCATTCGGACAGGTGGAGGGTTTCGTACAATTCGTGTTTGAGGATGGTTTCGCCCAGGACTTTCCTGTTGATCGGGGCCCGGAAACCACAATGCCGCTCTATTTGGATCTTTCCAAGTGGGGGAATTCGCGCGAGCAAATCTCATCCGGATTCGGACCCTTCGCGTTAAGTCGCCTCTGCGCAACAACGGGTGGCAAATTCGTCATCGTTGAGGATGCGGCCGAACATCGGTTTGCTGCGGATGTCATGGAAAAGTACAAGCCGGACTGGCAGACATCGGCTCAGGACATGGTTAAGACTCTGGACCGAAAACGTGACGTGGCCCGGATCGCTCTGCTGCAGGCCGCACACCTAACCAGCGTAAAACAGCTGCAGCCTCCTCCATTGGAGTATCGGGCCGACACAGACGCTGCTTTTCGCACGGCAGCTCCGAAGGCGCAGAGAGCTGTTGCCGTGCTTGATTATCGGACAAATGAATTGACGCAGCTTCTTAAAGCGGGAGAAAAGCAGCGCGATTCGCTCGACGATCCTCGCTGGCAGGCGTCATTCGATCTGGCGATGGGCCGAGCCCTCGCGATGAGAACGCGAACCATGCTGTTGAATGTCCGGTTGGCCCAGATGAAGTCCAGTCCCCAGCCGTTAAAGAAGGCCGGAAATAATACGTGGATCCTGTCGGCGTCCGATGACCTCGGCGGTGTCTCGACTTTGCAGAAGCTGGCCGCGCAGGCGAGCGAATATCTCCAGCGAGTGGTCGACGAACACGCAGGAACTCCATTCGCATTCGTCGCCCGACTCGAATTGAAACGCGGCTTTGGCTGGAGCTGGACTGAGGCGAAGCGGGAATATCCTGCTGAGGCTGCTCCACCGAAGAGATCGTCCCGTGTTCGACGAGTGGGCAAACTATAGGTCGCCCGAGACCGGGCTGCGTAATCCCAAACAGCACTGGACCGGCTTCAGTCACACGTGCCGGTCCGTCATAATCCGGGTTCGGTCACAGTCGACGGTCGGTTCGTGCAGATTTCACGCAAAGACGCTAAGTCGCAAAGGAAGTGACAGAGCAGGACTTTGCGTCTTAGCGCCTTTGCGTGATCCTCATGTGGCCATACCGATTGAGATAGAGCTTGAAGGAAACAGCACTTTGCTCCACTCACCCGCAATTCGGCGATGTTCAAACCTGATCGCCATTGTAGCGCTGTTCACCATTGCATCCGGGGCCGCTCCGGTTGACTTCGATCGTGATATCCGGCCGATCCTGTCGAACACGTGCTACACGTGTCATGGTCCGGACTCCAACAAGCGAGCCACCGAAGTCCGGTTTGATCAGAAGGCGGGGCTGTTTGCCGAACTGGAAAACGCATCCATCGTCGTACCTGGTCAGCCCGCGATGAGTGAACTGTATCTGCGAGTCACGAGCGACGATCCTGACGTCCACATGCCGCCGGCCGATCAGAAACAGCAGCTATCAGTGGCACAGATCGACTTGCTGAAACTATGGATCGAACAGGGCGCCGAGTACTCGAATCACTGGGCCTTCGATTCGCCACAGCGATCTGCGTTGCCTGAAGTCAAACAGAAGGACTGGCCGCAGAACGCGACTGACTGGTTTATTCTCAGTCGTCTTGAACGCGAGGGATTCAAGCCGTCGCAACGGGCGGCCAAGGAAACACTGATTCGGCGAGTCAGTCTCGACCTGACCGGCCTGCCGCCCACGATTGACGAAGTTGATGCTTACCTGGCGGACAAATCAGCGAATGCCTTCGAGAAAGTCGTCGATCGATTGCTGGCTTCAGATCGACTCGGCGAGCACTTCGCACTCGAGTGGCTGGATGCCGCGCGATATGCCGACTCGAACGGGTACCAGCAGGACCGCACACGCACGCTGTGGCCGTGGCGCGACTGGGTCATCCGGGCATTCAACTCCAACATGCCGTTCGACCAGTTCACGGTCGAGCAGATTGGTGGTGACCGGTTACCGAAGCCGACGACTGAGCAACTGGTCGCGACTGGCTTTCAGAGAAATCACATGCTGAATGGTGAAGGCGGCCGCATCGCGGAAGAGTCGCGAGTTGAGTATGTCGTGAACCGAGTTGAGACAATGGGAGCCACCTGGCTTGGTCTGACGCTCGGCTGCGGACGCTGTCATGACCATAAATACGACCAGCTTTCGCAGCGTGAGTTTTATCAGTTCTTTTCGTACTTCAATTCGATCGACGAAAGCGGTCGCGTCGATGCCGGCGGCAATGCCAATCCCGTCCTGGCAGTTCCGACAGTCGAGCAGTTGGATCGCAAGGCGCAGCTGACGGAACAGGTCGCAGCACTCGAACAGCAGATTAAGAGCACGCTGACCGTGGAGAAGCAGCGTGCCTGGGAGCAGAAGACTCTGAACGACATCGAGAACGATCGCCTGCGTGTCTACTGGCATCGCATCACGCCAGCCTCTGCAAAGTCCGAGCAGGGGCAGACAATGACGATCGAAGATGACGGTGTGATCTTCGTCACGGGAAAGAACCCGGCGAAAGACAATTACGACGTCACCTTGAACACGGACCTGAAGAACATCACGGGGATTCGCCTCGAAGCATTGCCGCACGCCAGCTTCACAAGTGGCGGTCTGGCCCGCAGCGACAGCGGCAACTTTGTGCTGACGGAACTGGTGATCGAGGTAATCCCGGTCAACTCTGACAAACCGCAGGGGGCGAAGATCGCATCAGCTCAGGCCAGTTTCGAGCAAGCGGGCTGGAAGATCGCGGGCACGTTCGATGGAAACGGCTCTACCGGCTGGGCCGTGCACAATCCGACCAACATGAAACTCGCACGGCAGGCTGCGTTTGTTTTTGACGCTCCCATCGGCGGAGGTCAAGCGACCCGTATCAATGTGAAGTTGGAGCATCAGTCGCCGCATGCGAATCACAATCTGGGCCGCTTCCGCCTGTCGCTGACAACCGAGCCGAATCCCAAACTCGATGGGATGACGTCGTTGCCCCAGAACCTCGTCGATGCGCTGAAGGTCGGACCCGACAAACGCAATGACGCGCAGAAGAAGGTCGTCGCAGATGCATTCTGTAAGACGTCACCTGAAGCCTCAGCCGTGCAGAAGCGGGTCGATGCCGCTCGAAAACAACTGAGCGATGTGGAGAAGCAATACGTCCGCACGATGATCATGAAAGACCGTGTCCAGCCGCGTGAGACGTTCGTCCTGAAGCGCGGTGTCTGGGATGACCCCGATCGAGAACAGCCGATCATGCCTGGCACGCCAGCGTGGTTACCCTCTCTTCCGAAAGACGCTCCAACGGACCGACTCGCGCTGGCTCGCTGGCTCGTCTCCGATGAAAACCCTCTAACAGCTCGAGTCCTCGTGAACCGCTACTGGCAGCGATTCTTCGGGACCGGCCTCGTGAAGACGACCGAGGACTTCGGGACTCAGGGGGATCGTCCGAGTCATCCGCAACTGCTGGACTGGCTGGCGACGGAGTTCGTCGAGCAGAACTGGAACGTCAAACACATACTGAAGCTGATCGTCATGTCGGCCACGTATCAGCAGAGTTCGTCAGTACTGAAGTCGGGAGAGCGGGGCCGATATGCTGGCACTCCACGCTCCGCACTCCGCACTCCGAACTCGATCGATCCCTACAACCGACTGCTGTGGCGCGGGCCGCGCTTCCGCCTGACGTCGCATGCCATCCGTGATCAGGCTCTGTACCTCAGCGGTTTGCTGGTCGAACGTATCGGCGGTCCTCCGGTCAAACCGTATCAGCCTCTCGGCATCTGGTCGGACAACTCGCTGGGCAAGATCAAGTACCAGCGTGACTCGGGCGAAAAACTGTATCGGCGGACGCTGTACACGTTCTGGCGCCGAGCGACCGCCCCGACCATGTTGTTCGATGTCGCCACGCGACAGGCCTGCGAGGTCGGTCAGCGCCGGACCAATACGCCGTTACATGCGCTCGTGCTGATGAACGACATCACATTCGTTGAGAGCTCCCGCAAGTTCGCCGAGCGAGTGATCAAGCTGGGTGGAGCGAAACCACAAGACCGGCTGGATCTTGCGTTTCGTATGGCCACTTCCCGAAATCCAAACGAACGCGAACAGGCGGCCCTGCTCGAAGTGCTGAACAAAATGCAGCCGGAGTATCAGGCTGCTCCCGAGGCAGCACTGAAACTTCTCTCCGTCGGGGAGTCTCCGCGCGACGAATCTCTTGATCCGGCCGAACTGGCTGCGTACTCCGCCGTGATGAACCTGCTTCTTAATCTCGACGAGGCCATCACGAAGGAGTAGCTGACCATGCTAGTCACACCAGTTCTCAACGCCTTGTCTGAATTGCCGCTGCTGGCACGGCCGCAACGGTCGGCCGAGTCTCCCGCGATCCTGATACTGTGACGTCGATCCCGAAACACCTCGGTCAGTGTTCGCATGACAGCGAACCAAATTGATTCACGCGACGAATGAGGACAAGGAACATGCACTACACGGTCGTTCTTCGACAGGAAGCCGATAACGGTTTCGTTGCGACGGTGCCGTCGCTTCCCGGGTGCATCAGCCAAGGTGATTCGCGACAGGAGGCTTTGGAGAACATTGAAGAGGCGATTGAAGTCTACATTGAAGATGTCCGTGATGCGGGGGAACCCGTGCCGCCGAATACCTGCCATGAACTCGTCGATGTTCAGGTGTCGAACTGATGGCGAAGGTCCCGAGAGACCTGTCCGGGCAGCAGGTGCGTCGCGCTTTGGAGAAGGCTGGTTTCGTATTCCGACGGCAGCGGGGAAGTCACATAGTTCTGCGACGCGATGAACCTGTCACAAGAGTCGTTGTCCCAGACCATACGACCGTGCGGGTTGGTACTCTGCGTCAGATCATTCACGATGCCGGGTTGTCCATTGATGAATTCGTTGGACTGCTCTGAGAATTGAAGAGAGACAGGCCATGAACATCGCCACCAGCGAAATCCGTCAAATTCCTCGCCGTTCGTTTCTCCGATCGTCGGCCGGAGTCAGCCTGGGTGCTATTAGTCTCGCGACTCTGCTTGATCGTGATGCCCATGCTTCTGATTCGCAGGGTGGCTATCGCGGGCTTCCGGGTCTGCCGCATCACACGCCGAAGGTAAAACGCGTGATCTGGCTCATGCAATCTGGAGCGCCGTCGCATACGGACCTGTTCGATTACAAGCCGTTACTGGGTGAACGTCGCGGTGAAGAGATTCCCGAGTCGATCCACAAGGGCCAGAAGCTGTCGACAATGACGCAGGGCAAGAGTAAGCCGTGTCTCGGACCGCGGGCTCCGTTTCATCAGCATGGCGAATCCGGCCGGTGGATGTCCGACTTCCTGCCGCACACAGCGTCGATCGTGGACGACATCTGCATGGTCAACTCGATGAACACGCAGGCCGTGAATCATGCGCCCGCGATGACGTTTCTGTTGACCGGAGCCGAACAACCGGGGCGTCCCAGTGCCGGAGCATGGACGTCCTACGGACTTGGCAGCGACAACGACGATCTGCCGACTTACTGCGTGATGACGTCGCGCGATCGCGAAGGGACCTGCGGGCAGCTCTTCTACGACTTTTACTGGAGCGCCGGGTTCCTCTCTTCGAAGTTCCAGGGCGTTAAGTTTCGCCAGAACGGCGACCCCGTGCTTTACATTCGCAATCCGGACGGACTGAGTGCGAGTATCCGACGCAAGATGCTGGATGGCCTGGCGAAGTTGAATCAGGAGAAGTTCGAGCAGGTAGGCGACCCGGAGATTCAGACTCGAATCTCTCAATACGAGATGGCCTATCGCATGCAGACGGCGATGCCGGAAGCTGTCGATACGACGACCGAATCAAAATCGACGCTCGAAATGTACGGCCCGCAGGTCCAGCAACGAGGGACGTTCGCGAACAACTGTCTGCTGGCCAGACGACTGGCGGAACGTGGCGTGAAGTTTATTCAGCTCATGCACAGCGGCTGGGATCAGCACTCCAACCTGCCAACGCAGCTCAAGGAACAGTGTGTCGATACCGATCAGCCTTCAGCAGCGCTGGTCAAGGACCTGAAGCAGCGCGGACTGCTCGAAGACACTCTCGTCATCTGGGGCGGCGAGTTTGGCCGCACACCGTTCGGTCAGGGAGACATCAACAACAAGACCAAACACGGCCGCGATCATCATCCGTACTGTTATTCTATCTGGATGACCGGCGGCGGCGTGAAGCGCGGCGTCAGTTACGGCGAAACTGATGAATACGGTTACAACGTGATCAGCGACCAAGTCCACGTTCACGATCTGCAGGCAACGATCCTGCACCTGCTGGGCATCGACCACGAACGTCACACGTTCAAGTTCCAGGGACGCCATTATCGACTGACCGACGTCCACGGCGAGGTCGTCAAAGGCGTGCTCTCGTGAGAACGCGAGCGAGTCTCGATACAAGCCCGAAGCGCAAGCGAGTGAACATCACGCATCATGTTCACTCGCTTGCGCTTCGGGCTTGTATGGAAGCCGACAGTGAAAACGCCCTGGCCGTCTCAGCTTCCGATGACGGCACTCTCGACGGTCAGCCGTTCGAGCCTTTCCGGCACTGGTTCGGGTAGCTTCTGCTGAGCCTGAACCGCCGGCAGATTATCCGCATCGCGAATCAATTCGAGTGGCGGCGCCGACATGTCTTCGTGGTAGAACCGCGAACTCGGGAAAATGTCGGCCGGATAGGTAAAGTTATCGAGCATCGCCAGCGACACGCAGAACGCTGCACCCGTCGCACTTTCCAGCATGCCTCCGACCCAGCATGGGATTCCGGCCGCCTGGCAGACGTTGTGAATCGCGACCGCGTTGGTCAGCCCGCCGACGCGCCCGGGTTTGACGTTCACAAGCTGGCAGCTCTTCAACTCGGCCGCCTGTTCCGCGCGTCGCACGGATGTGATGCTTTCGTCCAGGCAGACTGGCGTTTCGATCGATCGCTGCAAAACGGCATGGTCGTTCAGGTCGTCGTGCTGCAGCGGCTGTTCAATCATCGCCAGACGGAATCGATCCACTTCCCTGAACAGGTCGAGGTCGCTCAATCGATAACCGCTGTTGCAATCGATGTGTACGGGATGATCCGGATGCTGCGATCGGACGGCGGCGAGCATCGGGATGTCCCAGCCCGGTCGAAACTTCAGTTTGATCCGGGGAAATCCGTCATTAATCGCCTGGCCGACCGCGCTCGTCAAATCATCCAGGGAATCCATCACGCCGAAATCGGCACCGACCGGAACGATATTCCGAGTCGCTCCCAGCAGGCGATGCAGCGGCTGGTTCTCGATGCGCGACTGCAGACTCCACCATGCCGTGTCGAGGATCGCTTTGGCGAACGGATTGCCTTTGTAGATCGCCAGTTTCTGCTGCAGTTCCTCACCCGACTCAATGTCCTGTCCGATGATGGCAGGAGCGAGCCAGTCTCGCGTGATGGAGAAAATCCCATCGGCCCATTCCGGGCTGTAGCACGGCGCTGCAAATGGAGCACTCTCGCCCCAGCCGTCCACGGATCCGCTCGACATCCGGCACACCACCGCATGAATCTCGGCGTCCTCTCCATAGGCGGTACGCCATGGGTAGATCAGCGGCATGGCCACGTGGAACAGCTCAATGCGGTCGATTCTCATCTGTTGCTCCTCATCCCGGCTCGTACATCTCAATAGACGGTTTCGATCGATACCGATCCGAGTGGACGGTATTGTGGTCACTGCGACCTGTCGAGTAGTCCATTCCTCAAATCAACCGGGAGCCGCACTCATGCGATTTCATAGCCTGCCAGCCGTGTGCCTCTTCACGGTCACGTTCATGTCCGCTGCCAGTCTGCGTGCCGAAGACGACGGACTGCGACAGCGACTTGAAGACGCCAACGGTGTGCGGACTGATGTCTGGGTCTACAACGACATCGGAAAGGCCATGCAGCAGGCCCGCGCCGAAAACAAACCATTGTTTGTCACGTTTCGCTGCGTCCCGTGCAAAGCCTGCGCGGCATTCGACGCGGATGTCGCCAATGGAAACGATCGAGTTCGGGCGCTGGCGAAGGAGAAGTTCATCTCCGTGCGTCAGGTCGAGATGAAGGGAGTGGACCTGTCGCTGTTCCAATTCGATCACGACCTGAACTGGGCGGCCATGTTCGTGAATGCCGATGGCGTCGTTTACGCACGGTACGGAACACAGAGTGCCGAAGGCCCAGACGCGTTCAATTCGATTGATGGTCTGCTGAACACGATGCAACGCGTCCTGGAGCTGCATGCAGCCTTTCCGAAGAACATCGAGGAATTGCGAGGCAAACGCGGCAAGCCGCGCAAAACCAGTTCGGCACTGAAGATGGCCGGATTGCAGAATCCGGCAAAGCTCGCGGCAGAAACGACGCGCAAGAACTGCATCCACTGTCACATGATCCACGACGCCGAGCACGCGCAGGCCCAGAAAACAGAGACGTTTACGCACGACATGCTGTGGCGATTTCCCCTGCCGAATAATGTCGGACTGGAAATCGACCGGACGACCGGCACACGCATCAGCAACGTGTTTAAAGGCTCCGCCGCGGCCGCTGCGGGGATGAACGTCGATGATGAGATCATCCGGATGAACGGCCAGAGAATCACGTCGATTGCTGACATGCAGTGGGTGCTGCACAACCTGCCCAACACGAACACCGAGTTGAATCTCGAAAGCAGCCGTGGCGGAAGTCAGACACTCAAGCTGAAGGCCGGCTGGAAGAAGTACGACATCTCGTGGCGAGGTTCGATCTGGTCAGTGTCACCGCGCCTGCGTGTCTGGGCGCCATCGCTGAGCTTTAACCAGCGAAAAGAACTTGGCCTGTCGGCGAGTACCGCGGCATTTCAGGTGAAGTGGATCAACCGAGGATCGTCCGGCGGTCGTTCAGCATTTGAGTCCGGGCTGCGACAGGGCGACGTGATCGCCGGCCTTGAGGGAACTCCCCTGCGCGATATTTCGCCATCGCAATTCAACGTGCATATCAAGCTGAACTACAAAGTCGGCGATGAATTGCCCGTCACGGTCTTGCGCGCGGGCAAACGCAGCGAGCTGAAACTCCGACTCGTCGAATGAGCGGCGAGACCTTCACACTGCCGTACCGAATTCGGCTGTTTGCATCAGTCGTTCGATCAGCCGGAGCAGGGGCTACATCCATGCATCGGGCCGGCTTTCGTGAAGATCACGCGGCTGTTGCGGCTTCTGCGGCCATGGGACGCTCGGCTTCCACGGCTGCCGTGCGTTCACGCTCTTCTTTCGCACGCCCGAAGTCGGTTGCGCCCGCCGTCTGCTCGAACTCGTGCCGGTAGTTCGTGACCAGTTGAATGAACGACCGCAGGGCCAGAATTGCTGCCACTGAATAAAGCAGGACATGCCAGACCGTCATGGTTCCCTCCCAGGTCAGGTGTGCGAATCCGTCGCGACGATACTGTTTCCGGAAATCAACTTCCGGTTCAGACTTACTTAATCACAGGCAGATGTTTGTCAGTGGTTTGGCCCTCGTCGACCGCGGCCGCTCTCCAACTTCAGTCGCGGACACGTTCGACATACTCACCCGTTCGCGCGTCGACTTTGATCATTTCTCCCAGGTCCACAAACGCGGGGACCTGAACCTCAGCGCCGGTCTCTACAGTTGCCGGTTTGGTCACATTCGTGGCTGTATTTCCCTTCGCCGCCGGTTCCGTATACGTCACCTCGACCACCACGTGAGACGGCGGATCGACGGCGATCAGTGTTTCGTTCCAGAACAGAAGATCGCAATTGGCTCCATCGAGCAGGAAGTTCGCTGCAGTTCCCAGCGTTCCCTTTTCAATCGGAAACTGCTCAAAGGTCTCGTTGTCCATAAATACGTAGTTGTCACCATCGCGATACAGAAACTGGCCCTTAAGTTTGCGCACGTCGGCCTGTTCAATACTGTCGCCGCTGCGGTACGTCGGCGAGATGTTGGTCCCTTTCAGCAGGTTCCGCATCTTCATCTTGTAGAGTCCTTGGCCCTTGCCTGGCTTGACGAAGGTGCACTCGATGATTTCGTACGGATCACCCTCGATGATGAGCTTCACACCTCTCTTGAAGTCCGCGGCATTGACGTTCGGCATTTAACTCTCGTTTCAGTATCGGGTATTCCCGGCGAGGATAGCTGTTCCACGCGGATTTGACGGATGCTTTCGAGCCGGGACACTATCACATCGTCCGCAGCCTCGAAAACCCGAAGGTCAGATACCGTCAGGCGATTCCGAAGCAATGCAACCAACACCATCAACCGCCGTCCATGAAGAACAATCCGAGTCCAACTGGCACGGCTCTCTGGCGCAAGCGATTCGCGATCCCACTGATCTGATCGATCGTCTCGGCCTGGACGCGTCGTTGTCCGAGTCTGCTCGAACAGCCGCGCGTGAGTTTCCGTTGCTGGTTCCGCTCAGCTATCTCGACAGGATGCAGTCGGGCGATCCTGACGATCCACTGCTGCGACAGGTTCTGCCTCTGGACGCAGAGATGGGGTCTGTCGAGGGGTTCACTGCCGATGCTGTCGATGACATCGGATTTCGAATTGCCCCGGGTCTGTTACAGAAGTACGCCGGACGAGCGCTCCTGATCTCAACCGGTAGCTGTGCAGTGCATTGCCGCTACTGTTTTCGCAGGCATTACCCGTACGGAGACGAACCGCGACGACTCGACGACTGGCAGCCGGCGATTGATGCTCTGAATTCCGATTCGAGTATCACGGAGGTTCTGCTGAGTGGCGGGGACCCCTTGATGCTCAGCGATCAGCGACTTATTGACCTGATCGATCAACTGGCATCTGTCCCGCATTTGCGACGGCTTCGAGTGCATACGCGGCTGCCGATCGTGCTGCCCGATCGGGTAACGCCCCGACTCATCGATGTTCTGACGAATGGCCGGCTGGCACCGATCTTCGTCGTACATGCGAATCATGCCGCCGAAATCGTCGACGATTGCGCTGAGTCGCTGCGGAGTCTCGTGAAGAGCGGCATCCCCGTGCTGAATCAGACAGTCCTGCTGAAAGGCGTCAACGATTCGGTGGAAGCTCTGTGTGATCTGTCCGAGGCACTGATTAATCTGGGAGTCATGCCGTATTACCTGCATCAACTCGACCGCGTGGCCGGTACGGCGCACTTCGAAGTTTCCAGTGATCGCGGACGTGAGTTCATCCGCGAAATGAGAAAGCGGCTGCCCGGTTACGCGGTCCCTCGATATGTTCAGGAAATACCGGGCGAGGCGCACAAGACGATCATCGAGTAGTCTGGCTCAGATACAGGATTGGGAACCACGCAGCCTAATGCAGCATGTTTTATCACCGATGATCGCAGCGCTGCTCGTCGTGCATCTGCCAGATATTGCAGGCGGTGTCGACAACTCCGTACCGCTTATCGAACGGCCGGTGTTGCGGCATCCGGTTGCCATGGTCAGTGGTACCCAAGGCCTCGTTCTCGTCGCCAACCGGAACACCGGGACGGTTTCCGTCCTCACAGCCGACGGCGACGGCACGGCCTCCCGTTCGTCTGTCCACGAATTCCGACTGTCAGAACGGCTGGATGATCTCGTCCGCGTGTCATCGACCGTATTCGCTGGAGTGGACTCGACGCGTCACGAATTACTGACGTTCGAATTCGATGGCCGCCGTGCCCGGCAAGTGATGCGGCAAGCCGTTGCTCAATACCCCGTCAGCGTGATCGCGTCGTCCGATGGAGCCGTACTGTGTGTCGCTTCGCTGTGGTCGCGGCGACTGAGTCTGTTTCAGGTCGAAGGCCTGGAGCCATTGGCTGTGATCGACCTGCCATTCGCACCGCTCCGTCAGTGCTTTCTCAATGAAACCCATCTTCTGGTCGCAGACGCATTTGCCGGACGTCTGGCCGTCATCGACGTACGCCAGAGACGAATGCAGTCGTATCTGGCGATCAACGGGCACAACATCCGCGGCCTGTCGCTCAACTCGCCAGTGACAGGTCAGTCGAATGACGTGCTGATCACCCACCAGATTCTGAACGCAGCCTCATCGACGACGCGCAGCATGATTTCGTGGGGCGGAGTGATCTCAAACACTTTGCACACGATCGCGATTCCCGACCTGCTTGAGTCGACATCGGTCGATCTGGAAAAACCGGATCGAATTCACGGGCGGTTGTACCCGCTGGGTGAGCAGGGCCGTGCCGCGGGCGATCCCGGTGCAATCGTGACTGAGGCGGGCGACACATGGATCGCCCTGACGGGTGTCGGCGAGGTCGCCCTGCGGCGAGGATCTGAGCACTCGGCGAAACGTCAGTCCGTTTGCCGACGACCAACATGTCTTCTGATCGACGGCCAGGAACTGCTGGTGCTCTCGACGTCTGACGAGTCAGTCACAGTGGTGGATCGAGAATCACTGATTCCGCAACACGTGATCCAGCTCGGGCCGCCGGTTGTTCGCACGCTTGCGCAGCAGGGCGAGGAGCTGTTCTTCGACGCGCGGCTGTCACTCGATGGCTGGTTCAGTTGTCACAGTTGCCACTCGGACGGACACACGATGGGTCGTCTGAATGACAACCTGGGCGACGAGACATTCAACACGCCGAAACGCGTCCTCACGCTGCGTGGCACGGGACCGACCGAGCCGTGGGGATGGAACGGCAGCCAGAATGACCTGCATGATCAGGTCAGCAAGTCGATCGAGCTCACGATGGCGGGGCCGGGTAAGAGTGGTCCACGAATCACCGATCGCGAGATCAAGTCCATCGTCTCGTACATATCGTCTCTTTCCCCGGTTCCGGGCATCCTCACAGCCCGCCAGGAAGCCGGTCAGCCCGGAGTCGAACGTGGGCGCCAGGTGTTCCTCAAGTTCGGCTGCAGCGACTGTCATCAGCCCCCGTTCTATACGTCGCCGTTGTCTCACGACGTCGGCGTCAAAGACGAATGGGGGTTGCATTACTTCAATCCGCCGTCCCTGCTGGGAGTCAGCCAGCGAGAGTCCTACTTCCACGACAACCGGGCAACGCGCCTGATCGACGTCTTCCTCGATCACGATCACGACAACGCCTCGTCGTTGTCAGAGAAGCAGATCGACGATCTGGTCCTGTTCCTGCAGAGTCTGTGACAGACGCCCTTTGGGCAAACTGGCCACTGTCACTAGTGACCAGTCTGCCGCGAAACGACATGCAGGATTCGCGGGGCGACTACTGAGGCGGCGTTCCTCGTCCGACACGACGCGGTCCATCACCCTCGGCCCGTGCTTCAAACCGAGCCTGAAGATGAACCAACAGCTCATCTCGTGTCACCTGACCATCCTCATCAGCATCGGCTTCACTCAGACGAGCCCACCGGTTTTCAGTAACTTCGTCACTGGTCAGAGCGCCGTCAGCATTGCTGTCAATTCGTGCGAACAGCTCGTCGATGTGCTGCGCGATCCGCTCCAGAACCTGTTCTTCGGTTGGACCGCCTTCGCCAGACACGGATCGATCACGAATCACATTGTCGCCAGAGCCACCGTCAAGTGAATCGACGGTCGAATCACCCGTCAGAACGTCATCGCCGTCGCCACCATTGACGATGTCTGCGCCACTCTGACCATTCAGCCGGTCATTACCGCCGTCACCGTTCAGCAGGTCGTCACCACGTCCTCCCTGAATCCGATCGTTGCCCTCTCCGCCTGCCAGGACATCATTCCCCGCCTGGCCCAGCAGTCGATCGTTCCCGGCACCACCGTCGAGATCGTCGACTCCACGTCCGCCGATCAGGCGATCATTGCCATCGGCTCCTGTCAGGATGTCGTCGCCGTTGCCTCCCTTGAGGCGGTCGCGACCGGCTCCGCCATCGAGCTGATCGTTACCACCGCGGCCAAACAGACGGTCGTTACCGTCGCCCCCGTTGATGACGTCATTACCCCGCCCGCCGGACAGTCGGTCATTCCCGGCACCGCCATCGATAACCACGTCCAGACTGATACCTCGCAGCGCAACGCGGTCATTGCCATCGCCAGCGTCCACATGGATCGATGCAACATCCACCGCAGCGAATGTCGTTTCTTCGCCATTGACGGAGACGATCAGGTCTTCCCCGTCAGCGCGAAGATTGATTGCGTCATCATTCTCTGTTCCAGTCACAGTCAGGACTCCATCGGCGACAACGGCCGACAGCAACGTCCTGTGTTCCAGCATTTCACCTGCGCGAGCCTGTGAAACACGACGATGTCCTTTTCGCGGTCTCCGCATGATTCGACTCCCTGAGATGTCTGTGTCCCCGGTCGGTTCCCAACCCACCGGACGCCCCGCCACTGGCGGAGTCAAATGTTCTGATGGTGCTTAAACGCGAGGGGCCGACACGATGTTTCGGGGCATTTCGAAAAGACGGCTCGGATTCCGACACTTGAATTAATTCGGTGCCGACACGTAGTTTTGTCGGAACTATTGAACCTGGACTCTGCTCAGGGCAACCATGAAATCTCACCGTTTCGCCGTGTGTATTCTGCTTTACGCAAGCAGCTTGTCGGCTCCTGCCTGCGGTGATGATCCAGACGGCGATTTCGTCTGGCGACTCGATCGTGTGATCCCGGCACTCGAAGCACATCAGGCTGCGGCCGCTGATGAGAAGTTCGTCTATGCCATCACGAATCGGCTCGTCGCCAAGTACGACCGCAACTCGGGCAAGCGCATTGCCGTCAGCACTGGCGAGGCAAAACATCTCAATAGCGGGTTCTTCCACGAGAAGCGTCTCTTGTGCGCTCACTCAAACTATCCGCAGATTCCCGAAAGCAGCGAGGTGAAGGTTCTCGACCCGCGAACGATGAAGGTGACAACGTTTCATGATTTCGAAGACTACGGCGGCAGCCTGACATGGGTGCTGCGGCATGACCGGTCCTGGTGGTGCAACTTCGCAAAGTACGGCGAAAAGAACGCTGACACGTTTCTGGCAAGATTCGACGATGAGTGGCAGGAGACGGCCCGTTGGAAATACCCGCCCGAGGTCATCCGACAGATCGGAAGCTACAGCCTGTCCGGAGGACTCTGGCGCAAAGACGCATTACTCGTCACAGACCATGATCACGGAATGCTGTACCAGCTGCGGGTCCCGAAGGACGGTGACGTGCTCGAGTTCATTGGTCAGCGGCCGGCACCATTCACCGGTCAGGGAATCGCCGTGGATCCGGCGACCAATGGACTGGTCGGCATCAACCGGGCGAAGAAGCACATTGTGTTCGCCACCCCGGTCGCCCAGCCATCAGAGTAATCCTTGCCGTATCGAAATCGTTAATCGCCTACGACGTCGCTGCCGGGATTTCCCATATTTCGATGATGCCGTCCGACGTCGTGACGTCGTGATTGCGACGCGGCGACCGTCGGCCGAGAGTGCGAATTCCGACACACTCCATTGCTGTACCGTGAGTTCGTCGATGACCGCTCCGGTCGTTGTGTTCCAGACGGTGACGGTCTTGCCCTTCACGTTTGCCGCGATCATTCCCGATGCGCTGACCTGCAGGTGCTCCGCCAGTTGAGCAGGCGGACCAATTCCCGGAAGAAGTCCGCCGGGCTTCTCCGAGTAATCGAGCACTTTCGTCCCTTCGTAATTCGGAAACAGGATCCTCTGGCCGATGGCAGAGACCTGGCAGTTCGAACCGAGTGAACGATCGAGCTCTCTGACATCGAGCACTTGCCCCGTATCCGCGTTGAGCGCCTGCAGCTTCTGCTGACTGACGACGACCAGTGCTTTCCCGTCGCGTGTAAAGTCCCATCCGTCGATGGAAGTCATGCTGGGCAGGCGAATGTTCCAGACCGCTTCGCCGCCGGCTGTTCGCACGTCAATGCCGTCACTGGATTTGAACGCCGCAATGCGGCTGCCATCGTGCGACCACAGGGCTCCCGGCCGAGGATTACGACTCGGGCCTTCCCACACCTGCCCGCCGTCTTCCACTCGATGCACTGCGAATGCAGTCGTGTTTCCCACGGCAACATGCTGTCCGTCGGGTGACACGCGGATGAATCTCACTGACCGCAATGGCCAGGCCGCCGACGGTTCGCCGGATGGATCAGTCCACAGACCGACGTTGTTGTCGCGCGTACCTGCCAGAGACATGCCATCCGCGGAGAGTGCAATATTTCGAATCTGGAGTTGCGGCCCCCAGCTCTGAAGCCGCTTCAGGCTTTTGCTCGTGCTGACAATCGGGTCCGGCTTTTTCGGTGGCTCAACAGGCGTGGGCTGAGCATCCTCTGGCGGAACTGCAGGAATGGGATTCGCCTGGGCAATCGGATTCCTGTCTGGCGCGGGAATCGCCGGGCGGGCGGGAAGTTCACGGGCGATCGGATTGGGTCGCGGGTTCGGCGGGGCGGGTGCATCCCCGCCGCCAATGACTTTGAAGAAAATCACGATGACGGCCACCGTCAGGCCGACGCCACCAGGCAACAAGTAATTCAACAGCATTTTCTTGCGGAACGCGGCGTCGCGATCGGCGTTCCGGCGGTCGTTCCTACCGCGTCCGCCACGACGAGCTGGACGCTTACGTCCCCCGCTGGCTGCCGGACGACGACGCGGTTGTTCTTCAGGTTCGTCCCACTCCTCTTCGTACTCGTCCTCCGACTCGCCGGACTCGTCTGCGTATTCGTCCCATTCACCGCCCTCGTCTGCGGACTCGTCCCACTCGTCTTCGTCATCGAGTCCGGCGTCAGGAGCACCGTCTTTAACGGCATTCCATCCGTGCTGCTTCAATGCTTCGCTGGCACGACCCTGGCCGGTCAGGCCAACGTCAATCTTTGCTTTGTGTTCCCCCACTTCGACGACCAGTCCCTGCATCTTCGACAACGACCAGGCTGTGACTTTCCGTTTCAAAATGACAAACACCGGACCAGACTTGTGGGCTGGCCACGACTTCTCGCGCGTGACGCGCAACTCCTTCAAGTCATGATACAAGGGGTTCGCGCGACGCTTCTTCTCGCCACGAAGTGCCATAAAGGCGCCGGCCACTCCCAGAGCCCCGGCAGTGGCCTCGGATTCGAACTGATTGACAACCAGATAAATGGCGTCCTTCGAAACCAGAACTGTTGCCCCGTTGAACAGTCCCACGCCGCTCAAACGAAACCGGGATGCGACCTTCGCGAACTTTTTGGCCATTCGGTCTGCCCTCCACACGGATGCTTAGTCATCGGACAACAAAGTTGTGTATCTGCAGGTTCAAGTGCCTCAGAATAATGTCAAACATTGTCATTTCTCCACTGATGTTGTTCCGCGGGAGTCGAGTCGACGAACGAAAAGTTCGTCCAGCAAACATCCGACTACGGCATGCCGGATTCGAGCCGCCTGCGGATTACGTCGGGCTGATTGAATCGCTTGTTGAGCCCTTCGTCGCTGACGAGACGGTTGCCGATTCTCAAGCGGATGATTCGCTCGCCGTGATGACCAGTCACGAAATGACCTTCGGGGGTGTACGTGATCCAGACAGGGTTTGAGTTTCCGTTCTCCTCGAACATCCGCATGGACGCGAGGTGCTGCCCGTTGATGGCGCTGATGAAATTCAGAGTGCCCCAGTCCGCGTCCTCGATGGCGATCGTATTTCCGTTCTGGCTGAACACGGCGTTACGCGAGAGGAACTCGCGATTCGTCCAGACGGGTCGTGCAGTCGCAACGTCCCACAATGTCAAACCATGTGTGGCCCCCACAATGGAATTGCGGCGACCCGTGAGAATCCGTTTGCCGTCGCGCGACCAGGCGAGTGGTGTGTTCTCGTCGTTGTCCTCATGCGAGAGGCTCCGCAGCCGCTTGCCCGTGACGGTTTCCCAGATTTGCGTTCGGCCGTTCTGTTCGCCCGTCGCCACAAGTTCCGCGTCAGGCGACAGCAGCACGGCCTCGGCGACGTCCGAATGAGCAAGCCTGATAACGGCCTCACCCGTCCGAGTGTCAATGAGCGCGACGTTTTTTCCTGGATAGCCAAGTGATCGTTGGCCCAGCCGCTCCCATTCATTCTGACACACGGCGAGCAGGCCGCCGTCTGCCGAAAGGTCCAGCGGACCGCGTCCGCCGGCCGCGTACTCCATCGCGACGCGATGCAGACCTTCATCGTCCTGTCGCCAGTGACTCACGTTGATGCCGTCGCATACAAGAAACCGCTGACCGTCCGCCGAGAACGCTGCGCCCGAGTTTCCGTATCGGGATTTTTGCAGAAGCTCGTGCCGAATCGGCACGCTATGCAGTTCGATTCCCCGGTCGTGCAGTTCAATGGTACGGTCACTCAGGGCCGGTCCATGACGGCGAATGACACGTCGACCGTCCGGAGACACGGCCAGTAAGTCTCGCATTTCGGACTGCCCATATTGCCGGGCCTCGGACAAAGTCCCGGACTCAAGATCCCAGACCGTGAAGCGACCAAAATGTCCGTGCACGGCGATGCGGTTCCCGGTGAGTAAACGCGGTAACAGCATCGTGCCGTCACGCGAGTCAATCCATTGAAACGGTTCGCCCGTATCCACGGACTTGAGCCGCAGCGTGAAGTCCTGGCATGCGAATACGAGATCAATGCCGTTCCCACTTCGGACAGATGGGCCCGATTCATCTTCGGAGACAGAAGCGATCGGCTCAGTCGGTTCAATCGCTGGTGCGAAGGTGACGGCGGTTGCCTCGATCTTCTCGATCTGAAACCGACGTCTGAACGTTGGCATTTCAACAATCCGCCAGTCACTCGTGCGCCAGACGGCGGTCTGCGTTCCTGCGATGGCGAGGTATTTTCCATCAGGTGACCACGCCACGTCGTTAACTTCAGACGGCCAGGAAATCGTGTTCAACCGGCGTCCGGTTTCGGTTTCCCAGAGCGTGATCTCTACGACGCCCTCGCTCCGCCAATCATGGCCCGCATCCCACACCATCCGATTCGCGATTTGAGCAAGTTGGGCTCCATCCGGAGACCACGCATGTTTCGTGGGTCTGACCGAGTCGCTCCCCGGCCTGCTGAGGAACGTGCGCCGCAATTCGCCATTATTCACCTGCCAAAGACGTGTCCCGTTCTTTCCACTGGCAGCGAGCAATCGACCGTCGGGCGAGAAGCCCACATCCTGAAAGATCTCCTGACCGTCTCCCAGTGTGCGAATGAGCTTCCCATCTTCGAGACGCCAGAGATGGACCGGCCGGCCGGCGCGGACACTCGCCAGCATTGTCCCGTCCGGTGAAATCGCGACGCGTGCTGAAACCGACGACGCTTTCGTCGGCAGAGGCTCACGCAGTTTCACTAACAACCTGCCGGACGGAGTTCCCAGACAGGGATCAATGGCGAAGTCCCACTGGTGGTCACCCGAGTTCCGTCGCGAGAGATCTCTACGGACGTCAGCAATCTCGATTCGGAAGCTGTAAACACACGGTGCAATTCCAAGGTCACGCGATCACGAACCTGAATGGTTCCGTCCCGGCTTGCACTGAGAAGCCATCGGCCATCGGCCGAACAGGCGATGTCCGACACCTGGCTGACATGTCCGACCTGAGGCACCAGTTGCGGCACGGAGTCGTCGGCAAACGCTCTTGTCAGCAGCAGGCTCAGCACGTAGGCAGCGATGCCAAAGCACAATCCAGCGGGTCTTCCGTTACCTGCCATTTGGTGCCTCTCAATTCAGGATGTCAAAGGCAACGCGTATTATGATGGTCATTGGTCACGTTGTCTGTACCGGGAATAAACCATGATTGCCTTGAACGAACCACTGTCAAACGGGCGGTATGAACCTGGCGATCTGGTGCGCCACCGCCGCTACGGTTACCGGGGCGTCGTCGTTTCTGTCGACGACATTTGCCAGGCCGACGAAGCGTGGTATCAGAAGAACCAGACTCGGCCGGACCGCGATCAGCCGTGGCATCACGTGCTCGTGCATGAGACATCTACAGTGACTTACGCGGCCGGTGACAATCTGTTGCCGGAAATCGAGGTCGCGCCAATCCAGCATCCTCTGGTCGAGCATTTCTTCGCCGGTTTCGACGGACAGAAATACATTCGCAACGAGCGGCAATGGCCGGCAAACTGAAACGCCAGCGGACTAAGTGGACAGCGCGACTTTGGAGAGCGGTGATGCATCACCGCTTTCCCCTTTTCCAGTTTGGCGCAGCCGCTTTCCGATTCCGAGGGACTTCGATTGCGTGCCATTTCTCCCTCGCGGGTAAGAGAGAAAACACAGAGGCGCACGCGTCCGCGCCGCCAACAGAGGAAAATATGAGAATTTGAAAGCGACGATGCATCGTCGCACTCCAGAAAATGTCGCCGTGCAACTAAGCGGACCAGACTGACTCAGAATTGAACAGCCGAGCCTGGCTTCAGTGCATGCTTCGGCAGCGGGTGCTTTTTGTCGAAGACACGCATTTGAGCCGGCGTCTCCAGAACGGTTTCGGTCTCGTCAAACACACCGGTCTCTGCGTCCAACACGTCATTCACGTCCAGTTTCAAATGCCGGGCCATGAACGGGTACATCGCCTGACGCTTGGAAAGCTGATATCCGTGCCCCCCGTCTGCGAAGTGAGCATTCTCGACGCCGCCCGCGTCACCAAACAGTCCGTAGATGTTGCGGATGTACGGGTACTCGACCCTGGGAGTGTTCTTCGTCCAGTCACCTCCGACGGAGACCAGCAGCAACGGACGTGGAGCCGCCAGTGCGGAGATTTCTGCGTTGTTGGTTTCGAGACTGGCGGTCTTGTGGATTGGCATCCCACTCTCACAGTGACAGCCGCCGAAGAAGTGCGCGGATGGCATGACAACCGGAACCGACACGGCCACTCGGTCATCAACCGCGGTCAGCAGAAACGTCTGCGTGCCTCCGCCCGAGCAACCGGTCACTCCGATCCGCTTGTCATCGACGTCGTCCAGCGACTGAATGAAATCCAGAGCCCGGATGCTGCTCCAGGTCTGCAGTGTGAGTGCCTGCTTGTGTCCATGCTCCCAACCAAGAAACAGTGAGTCCCCGAATCCGATCATGTCGTACGAAAACACGACCGCCCCCATCCGGGCGAGCGTGACACATCGGTGCTGCTGATCGGCTCGATATCGCCCGCCTTCCGGTCCCCGCGCGTGACCATGCGGACAAAGCACGCCAGGAAACGGCCCGTCACCTTTAGCCGGTCGATACAGGCTTCCGTAGACGTAGAAGCCAGGTCGGGCTTCGAAGGCAGCCGACTCAACCGTGTAACCGTCGTGAATTCGTTTCTTATGGATGACGGGTTTGAGCGGTGTCCGTTCCGGCAACGGGTCGAGCTTCGCGCCAACGAGGATCTGCTTACGAATGTTTTTGGCGCGAGCTTTCCAGTCGTCCAGACTCGAATAGGTCGCGGCCATGCGCGCGAGCTGTTTGACCGCATCCGCCTCAGTCTGGTAGTGCCCGCGACAAAGGATCGGCTCCGCGTCTTTCTTGTCGTCGGCCTTCACGCCGCTTTGCGAAAGTGTCAGTAAGGATGCAGCAAGGGTGAGAGCATGCAGTTTCATGGCCGGTGACTCCGTTATCGAGCAGGCTTCAATGGGGTTGATGACGGGAAGGAACTCAAGTTCTCTCGTCCTCATAACCGTATCAGCTCTTCCGGCGGGATACCGGTCAACGGCTTTGCTGCCGTGAAGTCGAAAAGGAAGCGTTTTGCGGCTCGTTGACTTCGTTTTGTGGCGGAATTATCGTGGCGGGCTCGGTAAATGGCGTCCCTCGCCCGCTGTTCGGATTCCTGTGGAGAAGCTTCGCGATGAAAAAGCTGTTCGCTCTACTCACCTGTCTCGTGCTCGCCGGCGCATACGGCTGCACGAAATCCGAAACGGTCACCACGGGCACGGGCGGCTCTGCAGGAGCGAATCTTCAAGGGACGCCTAAGGTTGCCTACGTAACCAATGGAATCGCCTCTTTCTGGGTCATTGCTGAAAAGGGAGCACAGGACGGTGCCAGGGAGTTTGGCGCTGAAGTGCGAGTGATGATGCCAGGATCCGATGGTGTCGGCGATCAGAAACGGATGTGTCAGGACCTGCTGGCACAAGGGATCGACGGCATCGCGATCAGTCCCATCGATCCGGATAACCAGGGAGACCTGCTCAGTGAGATCGCGCAGAACACCAACATGATCACGCACGATTCCGACGCACCGAACAGCGACCGGTTGTGTTACGTCGGGATGGACAATTACGCGGCGGGTCGGATGTGCGGACAGCTCGTCAAAGAGGCTATGCCGGATGGCGGCAGCGTGATGATCTTTGTCGGTCGTCTCGGACAGGCGAATGCTCGGCAACGCCGTCAGGGCGTGATCGATGAACTGCTCGAACGCCCTGTCGATCCGAAACGATACGACGATCCAAATGACGGCGAGCAGAAGGGCGACAAGTACACGATCCTTGATACGCGCACCGATGGATTCGATTTCGCCAAGGCCAAAGAGCAGGCTCAGGACGCTATCGCCCGTTATCCCGATCTCGGCTGCATGGTGGGACTGTTCGCTTACAACCCTCCACTGATTCTGGATGCCGTGCGAGAGGCGGGAAAAATCGGCAAGATCAAGATCGTGTCGTTCGACGAAGAAGACGCCTCGCTGCAGGGAATCAAGGACGGCGAAATCTACGGCACCACCGTCCAGAATCCTTACGAGTATGGGCGTCAGTCGGTCCAGATTCTGGCCGCACTCAAACGTGGAGATCAGTCAGTGATCCCCGCAGGCGGCGTTATCAACATCGAAGCTCGCAACATTCGCAAAGACAACGTTGATGAATTCTGGAGCAACCTGAAGGGCCTTCTGGCTGAAGGCAGTACTGCCACGAAGGGCGAAGTCAAACCCGATACGCCCGAGCCGGACGATTTCATTCGGGTTGAGCCCATTCGGGGTGAGCCCACTAAGTTCGAGCCGGTTCCCGACGGCACGACGGCTCCAGATAAGCCGGCCGACACCGCAGCGAAACCCTTGTCGCAGGAATGAGGACCCGGTCAATGCGTGGCCTCGCTGGAAGTCGCACGAGGCCCGGCCAGCGGTCGAGCCGGGTCTCGCGGCGTTCTGGGGATCGGGATCTGCTGCAGCGTAAACGCGAGTCGGCAACCCAGGATACGCCTCACACAACACGGACTGAATTCACGTCGTTTAACCGCGCCCCAGAGGAAGCTGTCCCGAGCGATGCTGCCAGGACATTAAGCAACAACGGGAGCTTCCGTCGGGAAACGCGTCGCGTACGGACGCGCTCCCCGACGGAGCCTGCCGATGCTTTCCGATTGAAGTTGCCAGGACACACGCGGCAGGCTCCTCTGGGTCGCGGTTAAACGACGTTGGAGTCCACATCAGATGACTGAGCCCTCATGACGGAAGTGTCTGAATCAGCTCTGCTTGAAGTCCGACAGGTCACAAAACGTTTTCCTGGCGTTACCGCTCTGCGGAATGTCAGCCTGACTCTCGGACGCGGCGAGGTGCTGGCAGTCATCGGTGAGAATGGAGCTGGCAAAAGCACTCTGATGAAGATCCTGGCCGGCGTGCAGGAGCCAGATTCCGGGCAGGTCGTCATTGATGGTGCCGACGTCACCATCGATAGCGTGCAGCGGGCACAGTCGCTGGGCGTGGCATTGATCCACCAGGAGCTCAACCTGTCCGACAACCTCGACGTCGGAGCCAACATCTTTCTCGGCCGTGAACCGATGAAGTATGGCCTCATTGACCGCAGGAAGATTCGCGAAGAGTCGACCGAGCTGCTTAAGCGAGTCGGGCTGAAGGTCTCGCCTGACACGACCGTCAGTCGACTGCCCATCGGTCAGCAACAACTGGTCGAGATCGCGCGAGCCCTATCGATCGACGCACGAGTCCTGATCATGGACGAGCCCACATCGAGTCTGTCTCAGCACGAAGTCGATCGATTGTTCGAGGTCGTGAAAGAACTCCGAAACCGCGGCGTCAGTATTGTCTACATCTCGCACCGACTGGGCGAAGTTCGGGAGCTGGCCAATCGTGTCACAGTACTGCGGGATGGTGAGAACGCCGGCAATCTGGAATGTGGCGAGATCACGCATGACCGCATGGTCGAGCTGATGGTCGGACGCGACATTTCCGAGTTCTATGCACGCAAATCACACGAACCGGGTGACGTTGTGCTGGAAGTCGAAAAACTGATAACGCCTGCCAATCCGGGGCATGCACTGAGTTTCTCGATTCGCAAAGGCGAGCTGGTCGGTGTCGCCGGACTGGTCGGAGCCGGTCGCACTGAAATGCTGCAGGTGCTGTTCGGTGTCGATTCCGCCGTGACCGGAACGATTCGAATCGGCGGAAAAGTTGTGCAGCTCCGCAGTCCGATTGACGCGATTAATTCCGGGCTGGCCCTGGTCCCCGAAGATCGCAAACAGCAGGGGCTGATTCTGGATATGGCCGTGCGGACGAACCTCGGTCTGGCCGGACTCAAGCGCAATCGCAAACCTGGCGGATTCCTGAACAACGCCATTGAGGCCGCTGAATCCGCATCAATGATCCAGAAACTGCGAATCAAGACGCCAGATGAAAAGCAGATTGTGCAATTCCTGTCAGGCGGCAATCAGCAGAAGGTCGTGCTGGGCAAGTGGCTGGCAATGAAGCCCGATGTGCTACTGCTCGATGAACCAACGCGCGGAATCGATATCGGAGCGAAGCAGGAGATCTATACGCTGATGGAACAACTGGCCGAAGAAGGAGTGGCCATTCTGTTCGTCAGCAGCGAGATGGAAGAAATCCTCGGTATGTCGGACCGGGCGCTGGTGATGCACGAAGGACGAATCAGCGGCGAACTGCAACGTGATGAACTCAGCGAGGAAGCGATCATGCAACTCGCAACGGGCAATGTCAGCGGCGAGTCAGCCGCATAATTTACTGGTTGAGCGGCGAGCGAATTGCCGTCTGTCTGATCTATGAAAAAAAATCTCGGAATACTCAGCCTGTTCATGTTCGTGTTCGTTGCGACCGCGATCGCGAATCCGACGTTCATCAACGCTTACAATTTGGAGAACCTGATTACGCGGGCTTCTCTGTACGGCATCATCGGCATTGGTGTTGCCTTCGTGATCGTCACCGGTGGAATTGATCTGTCGATCGGCTCGGTGATCGGCTTGATCGGGACCATGCTGCCGTTCCTGTTGATTGAGCAGGAAGTCTCAATCTTTCTGGCTCTACCAGCGGTGGCGCTTCTGTCCGCGGCAATCGGCCTGTCGCATGGGATGTTAGTAACGCGGCTGAATCTCCAGCCGTTTGTGATCACTTTGTGTGGACTGTTGATCTATCGAGGTGCGGCACGCTGGCTAACCGGTGATGCGACACAGGGCTTCAAGGGTCAATACAAGGCCCTGACCTGGTTGGCGAACGGAAAGATCCACCTGGTAGGAGACTTCGACCTGCCGGTGCCGTTTTTGATCCTGATTACTCTGGCGATCATCGCGGCGGTGTTCCTCAATAAGACGATTTACGGACGATATCTGCTGGCGCTCGGAAACAACGAACAAGGCGCCCGCTACAGCGGAATCGATACGCGCAAGATGATCGTCGTCGCTTACGTGATCTGCTCGATGGTTGCAGGTTTCGGCGGAGTGTTGTTTGCGGCGTACACCGGGTCCGTTCAGCCGGACAACTTCGGCAGTTTTTACGAGCTGTATGCGATCGCGGCAGCGGTTTTGGGCGGCTGCAGTCTGCGGGGCGGGCAGGGATCGATCTTCGGCGTGCTGATCGGTGCAGCTATCCTGCCTTTGATCAGAAACTCCATCAACCTGTTGGGGATGGACACGACGCTTGAGTTCGCGATCATTGGCGTTGTCATTCTTGTTGGTGTGGTTGTGGATGAAGTTGTGAAGCGAGTCGCGGTGAAGCGTCGCGCGGCGATTCAGGCTCGTAACGCCGGTGGCTGACCGTCTCACTCGTTGGATAGCGAGAGTTTGACAGGCTGGCGTCAGCATGCGGGAGAAGAACCGGATGAATCCGGTTACTACAAACGAACGAATGGATGCAGCGATGAATCAGGATTCTCCCGCGACTGAAGCTGCGTATGAGGACACGCTGCGTGAGATTGAAGATGCCGTGCAGGAAGTCACACGGCTCTCGCGAACGTCGGTGTCCTCTGAGCGGTTTCTGGCCGAACTGCTGCAGGGGGCCGTGCGAACTCTCGCCGCAATTGGTGGTGCCGTGTGGATGCGTCGCGTTGAAGGGCTGCGGCTGGAGTTTCAGGTCAACCTGGCTCACACCGGACTGGTCAGTGCTCCGGATGCGGAAGTCGGTCCCGACCTGGAAGAACGCAGCCAGCAACATCTAAGACTGCTTAATCGCGTGGCCAGTGAAACGACCAACCGAGCTGTTTCCCCTCGGTCCGGCAGCGGTCACACGTCGCCGGGGAACAGCGGCCTGCCGGAGAACCCGACGGATTGCCTGCTGCTACTGTGTCCCGTGGCGGTCGATGATCACGTGTTGGGTGTGATCGAGATCTTTCAGAGAGCCGATGTCTCACCAGCCGCATGCCAGGGGTTCCTGCGATTTCTGGGCGCGCTGGCTGAACTGACAGCCGACTTTCTGCGCAACTCGGAACTGCGGGAGCTCAAGGACCGCGCGACGCTCTGGGGCCAGTTTGAATCATTCACCGATCGCGTTCATCAGGGGCTTGATGTTGAGCAGATCGCGACGGCCATCGCGAATGACGGTCGGCAGTTGATCGGCTGCGATCGACTGTCCGTTGCCGTGCCAAAAGGGTCGCGATGTCGAATCGTCGCTGTCAGCGGAATCGATTCAGTGGATCGGCGATCCAATGTCGTCCGTGCGGGAGAGGATCTGATTCGGCGCGTGAATCGAACGCGGGAGCCATTCTGGTATCAGGACACTCAGGAAGCGTCAGCGACCGGTGGCTCAGCAATGCCCGACCTGCCACCTCAACTGGCCGAACCGGTCAATCGCTATCTGGACGATTCACCGGCGCGTCTGCTGGCGGTCTTCCCGCTGATACCAGGTTCGGCAGGGGCTTCGCCGTCGTCCGACAAACGCGAGAATAGGCAACCGGTCGGAGCACTGATTATTGAACGCTTCGAGGGCACATCTGACACAGGACTGATGCGGCATCGATCGGAAGTTGTCGCACGACAGGGTGCCTTGGCGCTGAGTAATTCGCAGCAGTTTTCGAATCTACCGTTTCTGCCGATTCTGCAGTTAATCGGAGCCGTCGGCTGGCATTTACGACTGCGGCAGTTGCCGCGCACGACGCTCGTCCTCGGGACGATCGCGGCGGCGATTGTGGCTCTGGTGCTTGTGCCAGGCGACTTCACGATCGACGGTCGCGGCGAGCTGCAGCCTGCAATTCGGCGCGGTGTATTTGCTGCGACCGATGGAACCGTTGCATCCCTCTCAAAAAAACTCTCCGGCGGCGAAGCGATCGCGGTTTCGGCGGGCGAGGAACTGATCCAGTTGTCGAACTCGGATCTGGAGTTCGAACTGACTCGCGTGACGGGGGATCTGAGAACCGCGCGTCAGAGCCTGGAAACGACCAGGATCGAACGAAACAATGTTGATCAGAATGATTCCGACTGGCAGTCGCAGCTTGAGCGACTGGCAGCTCGGGAAAAGGAGCTGGAAACTCGAATTACCGGACTGGAAGCGGAACGAGACGTTCTGGACAGACAACGAGCTGACTTGAAACGAACTTCGCCCATTGACGGACTGGTGCTGACGTGGGAGCCGACTCGGATACTCGAAAGCCGACCAGTCCGGCGGGGCGATCTGCTGCTGCGGGTGGCCGACGTCGATGGGCCGTGGGTTGTGGAAGTGTTCGTCAAGGGTCAGAACATCGGGTACGTCAAGGATGCCCGGCGGGAACTGCAGCCCGAACTGGACGTCTCATTTGTTCTGGCAACGGATCCGAAACAGACATTTCACGGTAAGGTGACAAAGGTCGCTCAGGACGCGCGGACGCATGGCGAAGAAGGGCCGACTGTTCTGGTGACTGTTGAAATCGATCGAGAGACAATCCCTGACAATCAACTGCATCCCGGGGCGACCGTAATTCCTCATATCCATTGCGGAGAACGGCCCATTGGGTTCGTCTGGTTTCACGAGCTGATCTTCACATTGCGAACCAAAGTGTTTTTCTAAGTACGACTGCCCGGCTACCAGCCACTCTGGAGATATCGACATGAGCCGCACTGCTATTCCCACTGCGCTGCTGCTGGCGACTCTTGCATTGCGAGTGACGGCTGTTGAGCCACAAGCCGACGCCGAGCGCGATGCTGCTCCGGCTGTTTCGATCCGCGGCGCTCAGATCACGCTGGTGGAAGAGGTGAAGATTCCCGCTCGCGAGATGGGCGTGCTGCGTGAGATCGCTGTCCGTCCGGGACAACGAGTCAGCACCGGAGAACTGCTCGCGCAGCTTGATGACGTGGACGCTCGACTGACGGCCGATCAGGCTGCGACAGAGCTGAAGATCGCTCGTGACGCAGCCACAAACGACGTGCAGGTTCGAGCGGCTCGAAAGTCACATCAGGTTTCGCTGGCCGAACTGAAGCGTGCTCTGGAAGCTGTCGAGAAGATTTCCAACGTCATTTCGAATACCGAACTCGATCGGCTGCGGCTCACTGCAGAAGGTGCGGAACTGGCCATTGAACAGGCTCAACTGACCCAGAGCGCCGCGGTTCTGGAACAGGAACTGCGGACGTCAAAACTGAATGTCGCTCAACACCAGGTTGAGAAACACGAAATTCGATCGTCGCTCGATGGTGTCGTTGTGCAGGTCGCCAGAAACCGTGGCGAGTGGGTGGAACCCGGAACCACCGTCTTTCACATCCTGCGGCTGGATACGCTGCGGTGTGAAGGTCACATGGCGTCGTCGCAGGTCCGGCAGGGCATGGAAGGACGCCCCGTGCGAATCACCGTGAAGCTCTCAAAGGACAAGACGAAACAACTGACCGGTCGGCTGACCTACGTCGAACCGCGCGTCAATCCGATCAAGGAAGACGTGCTGGTGTGGGCCGAATTTGTCAATCCGGATTTCACCATCCTGCCAGGCATGAAAGCCGAGATGGAGCTGCTTGCACCACAGCAGGTCGCCAGGTCCGAGACTCCAGCTAAGTAAATCCAGTAGTTCCACGTCAGGTCGGCTGACGTCGTAGCCGAACTCGCCAGAGTTTGGTTTTTCGCCGTGACTCGCGACGTGGCCAAAGTCTGGCTTCGGCTACCCCAGACTTGGAACTGCTGAAATCACTCAGCCAGTGTCGTCAAGGTGACGTGATTTGCCGACCCTTCATTTGTCTGATGGAGCCAGCAACGACTCGATTGATTTCCGCAGGTCATTTCCGCGGACATCAAACTGGCGGATCTTCCCGGTCTTGCCCACGACGTAGAGCGCCGGGATCGTGGGGACGAGGTACTGCTGCCGTAACCGATCGACATCAGCTTTGTCGATGACCATTCGCCACGGGATGCCGCGTCGCTCTGTGAACTGCTCGACGATACCGGCGTCCGCGTCGAGGCTGACGCCAATGATTTCGAATCCGGTGTCGTGGTATTCGCTGTAGAGCTGCTTCAGGTTGGGCATCTCTTCAACGCACGGCCCGCAATTCGTGGCCCAGAAATCGATCAGGACGACCTTGCCCTGCAGAGTTGTCAGCCCGACGTTGTTGCCAGCGGAGTCCGGAACTCCGAATTCAGGGGCCGACTGGTCGATCAGATCGAGCTTGGCAATCTTGCTCTCGCAGATGTTGCGGACGTCGGCGTTCAGGAAAAACTTGTCCGCGATTGCTCGATAAACTGCACGGGCGGCGGCGAAGTCGCGCACCATCTGCAGCTGCGTGGCCAGGCGGCGTCCATATTCGACCAGTGAGCCACCGCTCTGAAAACGAGCGAATTGCAGCAGCCCGGTGAACCGCTGCACGGCCTCTTCCGCTTTGCCGGTCCGAGCCAATCCAAACGTAATGACCTGATCGGCAATTCCTTTCGTCACCGGGTCGGCGTCGGGCCGCGCGGCGTACGCGGTTGCTATGGGCAGCCCCTTGACTTCCATGTTGTGCTCAACGGACGTCAGCAGCAGCCAGCGGTAAGCACGTTCCAGGTCGGGGGCGTCGGGATTCTCCGCGATGTACCCTGAGACTTTCTCAAATGTCGCTCGTGTTGCTTCCGAGAGGATCGCATCAAATCCGGGCTTGGAATTCTGGGCGGTGGTCGTTGTGCAACACGCCATCAGAACAAGCAGCGTCGCGAAGCCGAGCGGTCGAAGGTGGAAGACGAACATGGGCGGGTCCCTGCGGTTGGAATGGCGTAAGCCAGAGTCGAGTTTGCCGTAACTGGGGAAATACAGAATAACGGATTAATCTCTTAACGTTCAGTGTCGCCTTTCGCTGCGAAAGTGCGTCCTTTCGCGGAGCGGCGTGCCATCCTTTCCGGTTCGACGACAGGTTTCAGAATTGTTTCCCCGGACTCCCCGGCCAGCGGAGAGTCCTGAAACAACCGGCTGCTGGTGCGTGGCAATCCGACCTGACCTGACACTACTGACAACCCGGTACGAACGATTCGACTCGGATGGACGTCGCTGCCAGGTTGCTGCTTTCGAATCGTCTGTCCTGGGAATACCATGAAGAGACCATCCGGAATCACGTTCTGTGAGTCCATGCATCACGTCTTCTCCGGCCTCGACTCAGTTCTGATTTCACTCCGCACGTCGCGCGACGGCCCGTCTCATGGCAAGACTTCAATTTCACTGCGCTTCCGCGATCAACCGGCTCGCCGTGCGCCTGATGGTCGCGGGCATACTGGTTGGAATGTCCTCGCTCATTGTGCACGGTCAGGATCCGGATGATGCCAGCCCGCGTGCGACCAGTCCGGCCGACGGCCCGGCGGAAAAGCTGCGAGTTGAAGTCGGCCCGAATGACTCGGTCGTGCTGATCGATGAGAAGTCGGGGCAGGCTTACCTGGTTCCGGCCGGCGCCACGGTGGAAGCGTTTCGCGAATGGGTGCGGCGGGGGCCGCAGAATCAGAACAACGGACAGCCGGAGTATTACGTGTCGTCTGTGTCTCTGGATGGTGAGGTCGTGACTGGAGACACAAACAACAACGGGCGCTCTTCTGCAAGAATCGACGTGCGGATCAACATCCAGGTGCTGCGGACGGACGGCAGTGTGCGCGTTCCATTGCGGCTCAATGAGGCCACACTGCGGGGGCATGACCATACTGGAAGCGGAGTCCCGTCTTTCCTGCCGACAGAACCCGGGAACGGACTGGCGTGCGTGCTGAGCGGCACCGGGCAGCACCAGCTTGATCTCACGGTGTCCGTGCCAGTGCGTGAAACCGGAGGGACACAACGTGTTCAGCTCAGCCTGCCGGGCAGCTTCCAAAGCTCGCTACAACTGGTCGTGCCGGGGATGGGCATCACTGTTCCCAATGAATCACTCAATGCCCGGACACGGCAACTCCCGGATGCCAGGACGGCGATACAGGTTGACGGACTGGGCTCCTCGCTCGACCTGACCTGGCAGGCAGTACTCGCCCCGCGCACGGTCAAGGCCGAACTGCAGTCTCGCACCGTCATGTCGGCCGAACTGAGTTTGGACGGTGCGGTCATCGAAGCCGCTCAATCGATCACTGCGACCGGTACCATCGAAGCCCTCGATGTCGAATTGCCATCAGGTTATTCCTTTCTGTCAGTCAGCAGCCCCACCCATAAGGGCGTGCAAATCGAGAACGCACAGTCGAATCCGCTGCGGGTTCTGTTTGCCGGCAGCACGACGGGTCCGGTTGAGCTTCACTGGGAGTTGTCATCAGCCGCGACTTCAGACGACGATCCGATTCTGCTCGGAGGCCTGCGACTGAAAGACGCGGTGCGGCAGGAGAACTGGCTGAGTGTTGCGGTCGCGGACGGGTATCGCCTGCAACGCATCGAGGCACAGACACGGAGCGTGCAACAGACCCCGGCGAGGTCTTTCCGCACGCTTGCGAATTCCCGCCTGCGCCAGAACCTGCCGATCGACCAGGCTTGGCGACTTTTGTCGGATGACGCCCGCATCGCGTATTCGGTCGGACGTATCACCGCAAACTTCCGCGTCACGCCGTCGTACGATCTGACTTTTCGCGAGAGTCGCGCGGAACTGGCGATGTACCTTGACGTCCAGATCTTCAACGGATCACTCGAACGAATCCCGCTGCAGTGGCCGGGCTTTCAATCGGAGAGTTGGCAACAGATCGAGGTCTTCGGGTGGCGACGCGCCGAATCGGAGAATCCCGAGCCGGTTAACATTCTCGTTCAGGCAGCCAGCCAGGAGAACGGCACAGTCGAACTGGTACTTCAGGGTGGTCAGACAGGTACTCAGGGACTGCTACAGATTGAACTGCACAGCAGCCGTCCGATCGAATCCGACGAGAAGCCGTTTGCGCTGAGCATACCGGGCGTCGACGTGCTGCCCATTCCGATCGGCGAGTTGACAGTCACAAACGCGGAGAGCATCGAGAGTATTCTGGAAGCGGGCAACAACACGAGTGCCCGCCTCGTTACGAGGAATTCGAATCGAGAGGCCACGTCGCGAATACCGAGGAATCAGCGTGAACAAACCTGGGAGCTGAATTCGACAAATCTGGAATTCACGGCAACGACGACTGCTCACGAACAGATGGTTGCTTGCGGCTCGGTTGCACGGCTGTCATTCACGAGTGACCGCATTCACGTCGAGCAGACTCTGGCCTATTCCGTTTCGTATGCCCCATTGTCGGCCGTGCGGGTCATGGTGCCCCTGCGTGTCATCACGGCTCAGGATGCCGTATTTACACTGCGGCTGCCAGGCGAGATGGAAGAACAGAGCAGGGAGCTTTCGCCTGAATCGACGGGGCTCGACGACGAATCCGCAAGGCAGTTTCGGCTGACTTTGCCCACGGATATGTGGGGCGAATTTGAGATCGTTACGACCTGCTCGCTACCGTTAATCGGTGACGCAGGCGACGACCTTCCAGTCGTCGTGCCTCTTATTCAATCATCAGACGCAGTCCCCGAGATCACTCGCCTTTACATCGACCGTCCATCGAGCATTGATGTTCGGATTGGTGACCCCGTGTGGAAGAACGAACTGTTGCCAGGAGGTGCGGCTGCATGGATCGCGACTGCCGAGCCAGACGCCGACGCACCGCGTTACGTTCCACTGAACGTCCTGGTCAGTGCCGAACAGGCTGTTGAGCGGTTTGCAATACAGCGTGCCGTGTTGCGGTCTATGATCCGCCCGAGTGGTGTTCTAATGGAGGCGGTCTATCACGTTGCCGGTCAACCTGGCAGCCTCGATATCCGTCTGCCCGCCGACACAGACCTCAATTCGCTGGACGTCTGGTGGGACGGCAGCCTGAGCGCTTTCGAGAACGTCGCGCGTCCCGAGAATTCAATCCGAGTGAATCTCAACGAATCGACCACGGCACACGCACACGTGTTGGCGCTACGATTTCAAATTCCCCTGCCGGATGGATTCGAAGCGGTGAATAACTTTACGCTCTTCGCCCCGGAATTCGCGTCCGACGTCTGGCTGGCTGAGACTCTCTGGACCGTTACTGTACCTCCGGCTCACCATATCTTCGTGTATCCGGACGACTATGCGCCGCGGTTTCAGTGGGTGAGAAGCGGTGTCATCTGGAGCCGCCAGACTTCGAACGCCGTCACGTCGACCGCAGACTGGTTGTTTGCGGACCATCAAAACGACGCCACACATACCGACGCGGAACAACTGGCGATTCTGCACGACACACTGAATGAATTGCCGTTCGATCCAATTGACGAGGTCGCCGGCTTTAATTCCTATCGATTCAGCGCGTTCGGGCATCAAAACATCCTGACGGTACGAACCTTGAATCACCCGGCAATCGCGCTTCTGGGAACGGGCCTCTCGCTCATCATCGGACTTGTCCTGCTGCGAATTCCGGCGACCCGACATCTGCTGTCGTTCGTTGTTCTGGCATTTGGCACGGCACTGGCCGGACTCTGGCATATGGAGGCGGTTCAATTACTGATTCAGCCAGCACTGCTCGGCCTGGGCCTCGCGGGAATCGCATCGGCTATCGACGGCTGGCGAAAACGCGAGCCGGTCGTGGAAGGCGTGACACATGCGGCGCCAAGTGACTTTCTACCAGTCGGTCCAGGGTCGTCGCACGTTGAGTTGCGGGCAGCAGAGTCAGAGCCGTCAGAACCCGCGGTTGTTTAGGCTCTTCGATCCTGGGGTGGCCAACATGTTGTCGTTGGCGTTTCGCAATGAATACCGAATGTCGAACAAGGAATTTCGAATGATGAAGTGCTTCACTTCGGGCTTCGACATTCCTTGTTCGAAATTCGACATTCGTGCCGCCAGGTCATTAGTCATATGACACGACATTCCGCTTCGCTCCACTGGCTCGTGCGGGCTGCAGTCCTGGCTGTGGTCTGGCTGACGGCTGCGCAGTTCGGGCAGTCGATTACTGAAACTCAAGCCGTTGCGGCTGATCCGCCACCAGTCACCATTGAGCGGACTTTTGTCCCCGCTGGTCTCACGAAGCTTTGGCCTGGAGGGCGTGAGGACGACTGGGTTCCGATTGAGCGCGGCCGGCTCGACACGTTACTCGGGATTGTCAACCGGCACACTTCGGACGCGCCCACGATCCCATTTGATCGCGCTCAATACACGGCCCGCTTTGATCCCGCGATCGTGCGGCTGGTCAAGGGAACTGCTCGACTGACCGGAAAGAGTCTGCAACGCTCCGCAATCAACGGGCTTGCGGACATGGGCCCGCTCAATCTGGCAGTGTCGCGCGTCCGTTGGGCGGGCAATCCGGAACGCCCGGCATTACTGGGCACGGATCGACAGGCGAAACAGCGACTGTTTGTGCCAGAAGGTGCCACGACGCTGGAGTTTGACTGGTCACTGATGGGACGACAACGTCTGAATGGGATCGAGTTCCTGGTTCGTCTGCCACCAGCCGTTGTGTCTACTGTTGCGCTGAGTGTGCCGTCCGGCTGGGTTGTGACGTCCGACACCGGAGTCGTGTCGCAGGAACTCGTCGGCGATCGCGGCCTCTTTACTGTTGAACCCGGCATCCGGAACGACTTCCGATTACGACTGCTTGAGCCCGGTCGCGAACCTGGACAGTCCAGCGCAGGGCACATGGCATGCCGCCTGTCATCTCGGTACTCATTCCGAACAGGCCATGTCAGTGGCGTGTGTGAAGCCGGCTTTTCCGCTATTGCGCCCGGTACGACTGAGCTGGCTCTTGACTTATCGGGCGAGCTGCAAATCGAGTCGGTCGAGCAAGTGTCGGGAGGCATCGTCGAGTGGAGCGTTGGCCCGTCGGCTTCCGATCCGATGCAGCGACTCCTGATCCCGTTGATGGAAGGCTCCCGTGGCGACCGTGATTTCATGATCCGATTCGCGGCAGATCTGCCCCCGACTGGAGTGGCCAATATACGTGCGCCACGCGCCGAGGATGCTGTGCTACTGGATGGCCGACTGACAGTCGCGGTGGATGGTCCAGACCGCATCCAGAGTTATACGCCGGTGGGACTCCGCCAGACCTCGGTTTCGCTTAATGATGATCGCCATCAGCTTTCCTTCCAGCAGTTTCAGCAACCTGCGACGCTCGACCTGCGAGTCAGTCCGTTCGGAGGCCAGCGAACGCAAAACGTAAACGCACGTGAATTTTCATTGCTCGACTTAACCAGCGTTCCGCCCACACTGAACGCCGAACTGGAACTGACTCCTCAGTATCAGGGCGTCTTTTCCGTGGAGAGTTATGTGCCGCGAGGTTGTGAGATCACGACTGTCGAGCACGTCGGTAACGGCAACACAGAACGGCTGAATTGGTCAGTGCTGCCCGCGTCAGCCTCACACGAGCGACTTGTTATCACAATCCCCGATGGCCTGCCGGAAGAAGGGATGCGGTTTCGAATCGCGGGTCATTATCCGGATGGTGAACTGTCGAGTCTTGTGCTGCCTGCCATTCTTCCGGTCGCTGTTCGTTCCGCGGACATTGTTGTCGGGGTCACAAAGAGCGATGACCGACACCTGGATGTGCCTGACCTGTCAGTGTTGTCCGCCGTAACAGCGTCTACATCATTTGATCGCGCGGCATGGTCGAGCCTGTTCCAGGCAGACGTTGCGAGTGAGTGGGATCTGTGGCAGGCAAGTTACCGTGGTCAACCGGTAAGCCTCTTGAGGACACGACTCGCTGTTTCAACCGCCGCCGCCGACTCCAATGTGGACGACCCGACGAAGAATCGGAAGTCGCCCGTCGCGGACGATGGAGGCGATGCACCGGAAGCGATTCCATTTGCACGCCCGGCGACAGAGACACCAGCGTCCGGTGCCGCAGGCCCGCCTGTTGTCATGATCACAATGGTGACACGGACTAACCCTGGGAGCACTGGGCGTGAGCGCCATCTGATTTCGTGGCGATTCCTGTATGCGTCGGCAAGAGAAACGTTCAACTTCGAGATTCCGTCAGACAGTCATATTCTTTCCATCAACTGGAATGACCAACCGCTCGAAATCGGGTCGGACGTTGACCAGTCCGTTGCCATTCCCGCCGCCCAGCCGGGAGATACGCTGTCTGTGGAATTCACCCTTCCTTCTCGTCAGGTCGTCGTCGTGGGCCCGTTGAGAATTACGATACCACGTGCAGAGGCGATTCCGGTTGGCTTTGAATGGTCGGTGAGTACTCCTAAAGAGTTTGAAGTGCTTTCGGTCGATGGCGGTCATTTTCAACACTCGCAGTCAGGAACGGGACTGCAGTGGCTGTTTGGTCCGTTGGCCCGCCGCGGTTCGGGTCGACCATTCAACCCATTCGCCGCGGATGACTGGCAGCAATTTGCGGGAACGTCCATCGCGTCTGCGACAGGCGGCGCAGACGAATCGGCCACGGAAATGTCCGACTGGCGAACGATCACCGCATCAGCGGGCGCCGTTCCCGAGGAGTTGCGAGTCCGCGTCGGTCACGTGGTGCGTCTCCGGGCGCTCGCGTGGTTCACGCTGGCGGCGTCTCTACTGATTGGCGTTTTGCTGCGTGCGATCGAGCTTCCGTACCGGAATCGAATCGGGTTGATCGTTGTCATCACGTGTGGTGCCAGCGGGTCTTTGCTCCCGTTGCCGATCGCCGAAATCGCCGGCGCATGTGTCCTGGGCATCTGCATCGCATCGTTCGTTCCACGCCGGCAGATTCGACGCGAAGCAATTTCGCACAGCGGGATGCCCTCAACGGTCACTCTGCAACGCATTCCGATTGGCATCCTGCTCTGCCTGATGGTCAGTTCCCATCCCGCGGACGCGCAGTCCGGTGGAGTCGAGACGGGCAGTGGGCAAGCCGGCAATGGACAGATTGGCGACACGTTCAAGCTGTCGAAAACCGTCTCGGTTCTGATCCCCTACGACGGCGACGGTTTTCGACCGGATGGCATATCCGACACAGCCTTTGTCCGCAGCCGGACGTTGATGGCTTTGACCGCTACGGCCGAAGCACGCGCCCAACGCCGACCAGGCCCGTTGATCAATGACGCCCAATGGGCGGGCTCTGTTGACGACGACGGCCGTGTCAGTCTCACACTCACCATGACCGTCGCTGCTCCTCCGGACACAACCAGCTCGCTGGAGCTGCCGATTTCCGCCAGTCTGTTGCCCGCCGGCCGAGCGGCTCGCATCGACGGCACACCGGCCCCAATCCTACTGACGGACGGCACGAAGATTCGGATCGATCTCCCCGCGCCCGAACCGCAAATCGATTCCGCCCCCACCAAATCGGTGGCTCGATTCGACGGCAACTGGAGACAGCACGTTGTCCAGCTCGATCTCCAACCACCGACGTCGAGTGTCTTCGAGGGCCATCAACTGGTCCTGCCCGATGTCCCCGTCGCGCAGAATCGAGTGTCGCTGCAGTTCCTCACTCGTCCGGCCGTGCTCGCAAGTCGCGGCCGATCAATCGAGTGGGCTCTGGATGCGGCCCGAACGCTCAATGTGCCGACCGGGCCGGAATCGGACCTGTCGATCCACTGGGCAGATCGCGTACTCGACGATGCTGACGGCCCGCATCCGGGTATTGAGATCCGGTCTGCCGTTGAGCTGCACACCAACTGGCTGCAACGGCGTACACTCGCCAGTTATGAGATCGGCGAATCCTCTGTCCGATCAATCGCGTGGCGTCTACCACTCGGTGCCCGAATCACTCGGCAGCAGATTCGCACGCCGCAACTGGCTGAAGTGGACATTCGCGAATCCGGGACCGGCGTTGTCGTCACCGTGGAACTGGAGCCACCGGCCACGAGTGACTTCACGCTGCTGATGGAATGGCAACAGATGCTGGCGTCGAATCCTCAGCAGAGTTCGCTGGCATGGCCGGTGCCGGTCGTGCCGGGACGACCGGAAATGGCGGTTCCCATCAACAGACATCTCGCCGGCGTGACGACTGGACCCGGACTTGAACCCGGTGCCTCACTGAAGGCCGCCGCCGAGTCGTCTGCGGCGGACGTCGACGACTATCTCGAACTCTGGCCTGGCCCGGATCGCCCGCGCACGCCTCGCCTGGCGATTCGTGTCGCCGACGACATCAGTTTTCCTCCGATCGCCGTTCCCATCGATACTAAGAGGCAGGTGCGTCAGCGTCAGGCTGCGCGGATTTCTCAGAAGACAATCGACTGGACGATCGCCGCGGAAATCGACACGACTCAGGGGCGTGCGTTTCGGCATCGGTTCCACGTGCCACCAGAACTGGAAGTGGAATTCGTTTCCGTCCAGGAAGAAAGTGTGGAACGCCTGAGTCACTGGGATCAGCAGGGCAACACACTGTTCCTTCATCTGCGCGACCAGACCACGGGGATTCAGAACATTGTCATTCAGGGACGACAGGAATTTCCTCCCGGTCAGTCCTTTCCCGTTCCCGAAGTCAGAATCATCGATGGGGACATGGTCGAATCCACGCTGCTGGTGTACCGCAGCCCGGACGTGATCCCGTCGGTGACGAACGCGGAAGTGATCGAATCCGCGACGGGTGATGAACTCTCGGCGGCGGGACTGTTCTTCTTCCGCCGGTATCGGCTGAACGACGACGACGCGGCGAAAGCCATGATGAGCGTTGAACCGCTGGATACGCCGCCATCCATCTGGACAGTCGCCAGATTGCGGGAAACGGACGGCCGGATGGTCATTCATGCGACGTTGCGTCTTGAGGCGATGCAGCTTCGGGAAGCGATTATCAGTCTCGCCGATTGGCCGTTCGACGGCGTTCCCGAATTCGCAGTCGCTGACGGCGATTCCGGTTCCACAGTGGGGTTTGATTCCGAGGCGTCGGTTCTGCGGGTCAGCCAGAGCGGTTCACTGCCTGCTGATCTTGAACTGACCATGTCCGCATGGCTCGAGCCTCGACCCGACGACGAGGCCCTGGTGGTGGCTCCACCGACCGTCGCGGGTTTCGGACGCAATACCGCATTGCTGTCGACGTCCGAGAGCCATTTTCGTCTCGATTCCGGTGAGACTCCCGACGCAGAAGCATTGATCGAAGCCCAGGCACGAGGTCTGCTTGATCCAGAAACCGCCGATGCGTATCTCGTCTGGAAATCCGGAGACCGTCTCCGTTCGACTCGGGAAACTGTCCCGCTGGAACCGCCGGCACCAATCGTGATGCATTTCATTCGACCGGGATTGCAGGATTCAGGTGTTGCAGCCACACAGATTCTCATGCAGGCAATCGACGACACTCATGTCGTCATTCGCTGGCCGGCGGGAGCTCGACTGGTAGCGATTTTTCGCAACGGACAGCGCGTCGAAAGCCAGTCGGAAACACCAGCGACGGCGATCGCTCAAACGGAATTAACCGGGGACGTACCGGCCACAAAGGCAACTCGAATCGCAGTACCAGCAGAAGGCTCGCCGTCGCTGATTGAAGTGCTGTGGAAACCGGCGTCCCCTGACCATCCATTGGAAGTTCAGCGACACACATGCCAATTGCCACGAGTCACGCCGTCATTTGATGATCGTACGTTTGTCCTTGCGGCACCTCGGGCGGGCATCAGTACAGCCGACTCAAAAGTCGCGGACCAGACAGAGACGACTGCGCAGTACTCACAAGCTGTGCTGGACTGGCTGCAATTTCTCGGACAATCGACACCGCTTGATGCTCAGGCAGGAGCTCGCGCAACCCTCGCGCTGTGGGCTACCGGGCAATCATTGAATCTGTCGCCTGGCAGTGAATTGGACTCGTTTCTATCCGCGATGCCGGCAGCAGCGCCAACGTCGATCATGTCGCCACTGACGACCGACATCCTTACAGATGGGAATGCCCGGTTGTTGATCGCACCACCGGCACCTGCGAGCCTGGAATTGTGGTTGATTACCGACTGGGCGAAGCGGCTTCTGACATGCGCCGTCCTGGTTCTGGTCGCGCTTCCAGTGCTGGCGTTGCTCTTCCGCCTGAAGTCGTTTGACATTCTGGCGCGACACCCAGAAGCCGCGTGGCTGCTGCTGGGCCTTGTGTGGTGGACGTGTCTCGCCGGCAGCGGTGCGGGCTTTGTCGCAGCCACACTGGCAGCGCTCTGGATGGTGATTCAATGGCACCGCCGTGTTTCGCCTGTCCAGCAACAAACCGTGAATTAGACGGTGCCTGAGCCGTAGCCCGATTTCTCCGAAATCGGGATCTGCCGCGTGCGGATTTCGGAGAAATCCGCCTACAGCTTCACGGTCTTGTTCTTCGGTCGGTGTTACACCGGCGTCTCGCGCTCCTTAAATCCAGCCGGCTCGATCTGAATCGTGACGTGATCGATACCAAACTCCTGATGCACCATCGAACGCAGAGACTCCAGCAGGTCGACGTGCGTCCGACTCTCATCGGAAACAACGTGACATGACAGCGAATCCAGCCCGCTGGCGATCGTCCAGACGTGCAGATCGTGTACGTCCAGAACTCCCGGCGATTCATTCAATGTGAGTCGCACGCGATTGACATCGATACGCCCGGGGGCTCCCTCCATCAGAACCCACACCGCATCCGCCAACAGGCGCCACGAGGAGAAGACGATCAACACGCTGATCAGTATCGAGATGGCCGGATCAACCCAGTGCCAGCCACCGAAAGTGATCAGAAGTCCGGAAACAATGACAGCGACGCTGCCCAGTGTGTCGGACATCACGTGCAACCAGGCTCCGCGGATATTCAGATTTTCGTTCCGTCCGCCATGCAGAATGAGGAGCCCGGCCAGATTGACAACCAGGCCACCAACCGCGATGGCCATCATGAGGCCGCCCTGGACCTGAGGAGGATCCTGCAGTCGCTCACAGGCCTCGACCAGAATGAAAATGGCAACGGCAATCAGAGCGGCACCATTGAACAGTGCCGCCAGAATCTCGGCTCGATAGTACCCGAATGTTCGCTGCGTCCCGGCCGGGCGGTCCGACAGCCACATGGCAAAGCAACTGAGCGCCAGTGAGGCGACGTCCGACAGCATGTGCCCGGCATCCGCCAGCAATGCCAGTGAATGGCTGATAAGACCGCCGACAAATTCGGCGACCATATACACGGCGGCAAGGACAAGGGTGATCATCAATCGCCGTCGACTACTCGCGCCATGCGAATGCGAACAGCCTCCCTCATGGCTGTGCCCGTGATGATCGTGCCCCAAGACTCTCCTCCATGTCCAATTGCCGTGATGTGACCCTGTTGATTCTCCAGTCTCAGGCTCTCTCCCGGAACAGCAGATTTCGCGACGAAGATCCGACGGAACAGGAGGGTAATCCGGTCAGAAGCTCACAGAGTCGTGCGGGGTGAGCTCCGTAGTTCAATGCAAATTCCGCTAATTCTCAGTAAGTTTGAACGCCGAGCGTTGCAGGTGAGGCGGGGTCGGTCACAAAATGCCGCACCGTTCAGAACGGGCCACACACCGACCTCTTGCTGCCGTCCTCAAACGTCCTACCCCACTCCAGAACGACCGGGATTTCCGCTCAACGTTCCCTCCCGAGTGCCTCAGCTCACTGGTAACTCCCGCGACTCGTTCGTCAGAAATTAACCAGGGTTTCTTATGCTGCTGGCCATTATTCGCATTCTGTACGCCACGATTTGTGCGGGGGCGATTGCCGCCTACGTCCGTAGCCCGTCGGATTTCCTGCCCTCATTCGTTGTGCGCAACACGCTCTCCACGTTCTTTCTGCTCCTGTGTGCGACTCAGACCGTCACAGTGCTCGACATCCTGTTTCGGCGTAAGCGCATTGAGAACATTTCGGCTATCTACTTTGGACTGCTGATCGGAATTCTGCTCGGCTGGTTGTTGATGCTGGGACTCGGCCCTGTGCTGGTCGCCCTCGGCGCTGGCGCCTGGGCTACCATCATTAATGTCCTTGCGATTGTCATTCTGACGTATCTCAGTATCTCGTTTCTGCTGCAAACCAAGGGTGACTTTCGGTTTGTGATTCCTTACGTGGAATTCGCAAGGGAACTCAAAGGTGGCCGACCACTCATCCTTGACAGTAGCGCACTGATTGACGGACGCATTGTGGACGTCGTGGAAACGAAAATCATCGACGCTGCGATGCTTGTACCCGGCTTTGTGCTGCGCGAGGTGCAGGACATCGCCGACAGCAGTGACAAGAGTCGCCGCACGCGCGGCCGGCGAGGACTCGATGTCCTCAGCAAACTGCAGGCCATCGCCCATGCGGACATCGAGGTTCAGGAAATCGAGGAGCGAGGCGGATCGACTGACGGAAAGGGCAAGTCGGTCGATCAAAAACTGGTACGCGCCGCCCAGAGCCTTGGCGGACGGATCATCACGAACGACTTCAACCTGAACAAAGTCGCCAGCGTGCAGGGGGTCGATGTGATCAACCTGAACGACGTCGCCTCGGCGCTGCGACCCAGATACCTGCCGGGTGACGCGTTGCACCTCAAGATTCAGCGGGAAGGTGAATCTCAGGGCCAGGGCGTCGGCTATCTGGATGACGGGACGATGGTCGTCTGCGAGCAGGCCGGCCACCTGATCGGTCAAGACATCGAGGCTGCAGTGACTAGTGTCCTGCAAAGCAGCGCCGGTCGGATGATCTTTGCCCGTCCGGCCGAATCCGATTCCTGAAACGAGCGTCGCGTGTCGGCCTCGTCAGGATTTGATCTGTTCGATCGCTTCGTCACGAGTTTTTGTGACTGTCCAGATCGAGTCCACGCGGGTGACGCTGAGAATCTCACCGCACAGTTCCGAAGCCGCACACACGGCCAGTTTACCTTTGCGTTTCTGCAAGCGCTGCCAGACACGGAACAGGCGTCCGAGAAACTCCGACGCGAAGAACTTCGTGTTGGACATGTCGAGCACAAGCAGCGGCGGATCGACAGTGCTTGCTGCCTCAAGCAGGAAATCACTGTCGGCCTTTAGTGCCGCGTCGTCCAGATTGTCGTAGCTCTCGTTGAGCACTACGACAGTCACACCGTCCTGGACGAGACATTCAAGAGTTGAATTGCACATGACGTTCGGCTTTGGAGAGAGTCTGGAGGCCAATGCATTGCAGAACTGGCATGCGTTCTATCTCAAATAGTTTTCCTCGGATTGTCAATCGATGCCCACACTTGCCACCCGATTGTTAGATCCTGTGTCTTATCGGCATCGCGACACTGGCGACCGAGAATGCGACTGTTTTTAATGCGGCCAGTTTCTGCTTTGGCCCATCGACTTCATCTGTTGACGTTCCATGCCGACGGAAAACCGCACTGATCTGCCATCGCGCCTCCCATACCTGCAGCTCCTGCGGGCGTCGGGACTGGCTGTTGATCCGAAAAAGATGCTGATTGGCGGATTGGGCCTGTGTTTGTTGCTTCTGGGCGACGGTCTCATCGCACGTCTGCCGTTTGCTCCCGAATCCGAAGTTCCGGTGAGCATGTTGCAGTCCGACTATCTGCGCGCCCCTGGTTGGCTCAGAGAAGTCGGCGATACATCGCAATGGTCGGTTCGCTGCTTCCACAAAGGGATCACGCTGCTGATCAGTCCGGTCCGATCTGTGATTGAACCTGGCCTGCTGATCATGCGAAGCGGCAGTTCGTGGCAGGATCTGGCGTGGGCATGGACGCGACTGTTGTGGGCACTAATCGTCTGGTCGCTGGCGGGAGGTGCGATTGCCCGGATGGCGGCACTGCAGTTCGCACAGCACCGGCGCATTGGTATCGGCCAGGCCTTGCGCTTCGCGGGGCGACAGTTTCTCGGCTACCTGACCGCGCCGTTTCTGCCACTGGCCGGGATTCTGTGCCTGTTGGGTTTCATGGCGTTGGACTCGTGGCTGGCGTCTCTGATTCCCGTCGCTGGCGATTACATCATCGGCGTGTTCTGGATCGTTGCCATCTTCTTTGGATTCCTGATGGCCATGATGCTGACCGGCTTTGCGGTTGGATGGCCCTTGATGGTTTCGGCGATCAGCACGGAAGACAGCGACGGCTTTGACGGTCTGAGTCGGGCGATCGGATTCTGGTTCGACCGTCCGTGGTATGCCTGCGGGTTGATCATGCTGTCGGTTCCCGTGTTTGTCCTGGCCTGGGCGCTGGTCAGTTTTCTTATCGGCACGACGCTCTATCTGGCAGCGTGGGGTGTGTCGGCCGGCGCCGGTTCATCCGGACCGCCACTGTTCGATGCAGTTGCAAATACACCAATGCTCGAGGACCTGTGGTGGCATGGCTGGCTGAATGAGTCATCCGCATCGAATTCGTCACTGGATACGCTGCCAACCGCATTCGTCATCGTCTGGACTTACATTCCCGCCGTGCTGCTGGCGGGATTCGGACCGTCGTTCTTCTGGTGTGCCACGACGGTCGTCTATTTCCTGCTGAGGGAAAGCGACGACGGCACAGCATTGACGGAAGTTGCCGACTGGCGTCAGAGCGATCAACCCGCGGCAGACGAACTTGCCGCAGGTGAACCCGCCGATTCGACGTCGTCTGAAGGTGATGTTGGCGATGCTCCGCCCGAAGCTTCCGAGTGATCAGTCCCACATCGAGCGGGCATCCTCGCGCGCGGTGCGATTGGACTGCTGATTGAGTTTGGAAAGGGCGTCACTCCTGGGCGTAATGGCCTCGTCGCTGTCTGGCAGTCGCCAATCAAAGCAGGCTCGGGCTCGTGGCGTCAGAAAGCGGGTGAGCTGAGAGAAACTGTGGTTGTCGCTGAACTTCGGTCGTCCCGCGTGGTAATAGCGCTGTGGATGACAGACGTAGAGATGGTCCTTCGCCCGGGACAGCGCCACGTAGAACAGTCGCCGCTCTTCCTCGATCTGCTCCTCATTCTTCGTCGACATGTCCGACGGGATACTTCCGTCGGCCGCGTGCAGGACGTAGACCGCGTCCCACTCAAGGCCCTTCGCCGAATGGATTGTGCTCAGAATCAGGAAATCCTCGTCGAGCAGCGGGTCTCCAGCGAGGTCCTGTGTCGAGACTGGCGGGTCGAGTGTGATGGCCGTCAGAAAGTCAGCTCGATTCGGGTATCGAGCCGAGACATGAACCAATTGCTCCAGATCGTTCTGGCGTTCGCGTGCGTTGTTGTACTGGTCTTCGAGTAACGGGCCGTAGAACTTGCGGATGGTGTCGAGTTCGACCGGCACATCCACGCCACTTCTGCGTCCTGCCTTAATTGATGACAGGTGAGTCAGCAGGCCCACGAAGTCCGGCCAGATTCTGCGGGTGGCCTTTGGCGGTGACCAGTCGTTCCATTGTTCGAACTGCCCGCCAGCCGCATGCAGGTGATCGGTCAGCTCCATGGCGCGCTTGCGGCCGATGCCGGGCAGCAGCATCAGGATGCGAAGAGCGGAAACCATGTCGAGCGGGTTTTCGGCCAGACGCAAGAACGCAAGCAGGTCTTTGATGTGGGCCGCGTCGGCGAACTTCAGTCCGCCGTATTTGTGAAACGGGATGTTCTGCTCGGCCAGCACGAGTTCCAGATTCAGGCTGTGGTGTGAGGCTCGGAACAGCACCGCCTGATTGCGGAGCGCGATCCCTTTTTCCCGGTGTGCGAGGATCTCACCAATGACGAACGCCGACTGCTCGTCCTCGTCCTGGCAGCTCACGACCTGAGGCCGCTGATCGCCGCGACGGCTGGTCCACAGTTCTTTGTGATGACGTTCGGTGGCTTCGGCGATGACGCAGTTCGCCGCATCCAGCACCGGCTGAGTGCTGCGGTAATTCTCTTCCAGGACGATCGTTGTCGTGCCTGGAAACTGCTGGGGAAAGTCCAGAATGTTGCGCACCGTCGCTGCCCGGAACGAGTAGATGGACTGGGCGTCGTCGCCGACAACGGTCATTCCGTGGCCATCCGGACACAGATTCCGAAGAATCTCGGCCTGTAACAGATTGGTGTCCTGGTACTCGTCGACCAGCACGCAGTCGAACTGCTTGCGAACCGCACGTGCTCCGGAACCGTCTGCGACCAGTGACTTCCAGAACAGCAGCAGATCGTCGTAATCCAGACAGTGCAGCCGTTCCTTGCGATCGACATAGCCTCGGAAGATTTGCTTCAGATCGTCTTCGTATTCCAGACACCATGGGAACGCGTCTTCCAGCACAGGCTGGAGTTTGACCTGCGCGTTGACGCATCGGCTGTAGATGCTCAGACAGGTCTGCTTCAGTGGGAAGCGGCGTTTCTCTTTGGCCAGCTTCAGTTCGACACGAATCAGGTCAAGCAGATCTGCAGCATCACTACGGTCCAGAATGGTGAAGCCGGGATCGAGGCCAATGATCCGTCCATGCTGTCTGAGCAGTCGCACAGCAATGGCGTGAAACGTCCCACCCCACAGCGAGTTCTGGACGGTCTGCCTGGTTTTTGGCTGGTCACCGGATGTGAGGCGCAGGCGACGGATGCATGCGGCAACACGGCTCAGCATTTCTGTTGCGGCCCGCCGCGTGAACGTCAGCAGCAGAATTCGTCGCGCGTCGATGCCCGAGTGGATTAACCAGGCGACACGGTGCGTCAGCGTGGTCGTTTTGCCGGTGCCCGCACCGGCGACGATCAACAACGGATCCAGACCATGAGAGGCAGCGAGCTGCTGCTGTGGGTTGAGGTCCTTGAGCAGGGATTCAACCGTTGCCGCGTCCGGATTCAGCGGAGCGTCCGGTGTCATTGATTCATCCGTGATGGAACAGCACAGCGGCATCAACGAAACAGCCGCCCGGAGCGAATCGTATCACTCCGGGCGGCTGACAGCGCTGTGCTGGGGATCGACGAGCGAGTGAATTCTTACCAGACCGGACCGTCGATCGTCACATTGAAGCTCGGCTGTCCCGGGTAGTACCACGGGCGACGATAGCTGTAATACGGATAGCGAACGTGTCCCATTTCGCCACGAGCGTTGGACATCGGTCCGAAGTAGCCGGCCGATGATCCACCACCGCCTGCTGCTGCCGGGCCGGGAGCCCACTGAGACGCGGATACTGGAACCGGTGCGTACCACTGTGTCTGGTACGGTGGCTGGTAGTAGTACCAGTAGTACGTCGGCGTGTAGGTCTGCGGCTGCTGTGCGTACACGTGCGTCTGAGTGACTGGCATCGGAGCCGGCGGGACTGTTGTGTGCTGCCATGCGACGGTCGGCTGCGGAGTCATGGCTGACAGTGCGCCACCGTTAGTTGGGGGAGCCGGTGTCGGATACAGCACCATCGGCGATCCGCCGGGACCGACAGCGTCAAGAACAACCGGAGGCGCCGGCACGGCGACCCCATTTCTGATTGCCAGTGGCGGCACCGCCGTTGGGGCCTGTGTCTGCACAGCGACATTCGGCACTGGGCCGGCAGGATACTGGGCGGATACGGTGGCGGCATTCACGAACAGGGTCGCCATGGTCAGCGACAGGACCAGCTTGCAGTGCATGAGAGTTCCCCTCGGGTGGATCAGCATAGGGATGAGTGTCGAGACCACATCCTGGGGGTCACTGATCGGGGATGATCAGCCTGCCTCGCAAATCGCCGCGGACACAACCGAATGGGCGAATACGCAAGACAGTTAAGGCACACAAAACAGTGAAAGTATATCCGGGTCACACAGCGGCTTGAGCAAGCCTCGGCTGGACCGCGAAGTTTGCAGGATTCCAACCCTCGACTTTGACGAAGAGAAGGACTGAACGTGTCGCTCCGAATGCGCAGATCCTCACAGTCGGGTGCTGTTGGTAGACAGAAACGGCTGCGGGACACGTTCGGGGATATTCGGACTTGTGTTTGGGCTCAATCCCGGACTCGAGGCAAGCATCGACAAGCAGGCAGTGGCTGCACTGTTCGACAACACGGGCTCAACGGAGAGAAGTCATGTTAAGCAGTTTACTGGTGGCATTGAGCCTTGCAGCCCCTGGACAGTGCAGCACCTGCGGCCCCACGGACTTCGGTCCGGGAATGGGCGCTGGAGGGGGTTCATGGTCGGCCGGAGCGGGTGGGATGTACCCGTCATACGACTCTGTTTCGTCGGGAGGCGGAGGTGGCGGCGATCAGTTGTACCCGTTCGATTCTCCCGAGCCGTGGCAGCATGGGTACTTTCAGGAAATGCCCGCATACGGCGGACACGCCTCATTTCGACCACACAACTACAAGCACGTGCTGGCGCAGACACAGCTTGCCGGTGGTTGGGGAATCAACCCGACGATGGCTTATGCCCATCAGTGGTATCACCGCTACCGGAACCGTTCCGGAATGCACCCGGGATTCGGATCGGCACAGGCCGGTGTCAGCCAGCCTGGCTTCGGAAATGTCGCTCAGGCGGCGCCTGGAGCAGCAGTTCCGTATCCGGTCGCTGCCGCATCGCGATCCAACAATGCCGGCGCAGCGCAACAGGCAGCCGCGTTCGAACGCGGGTACCCTGGAACCGAGATCCCAGGCATCCGCACACCCTACTATCAGCGGTCTGAGATCCCCCGAAATGGATCCTCACTCGCAGCCGTGGCGAAATACGGAGAACGATTCGACCAGCTTCAACAGCAGCTCGCAGACCAGTCATTCCAGATGCAGATACTGCAGCAGCAGTTACAAGAACATCAGCAGCAACAACGCGAACCCGCTCAACGGCCGGCATGGGATCAACCTGCCTGGCGTCAGTTCGCCAATTCCGGACAACCAACGGGAACACAAGCCGGCGCTGTGCAGGAACTGCCGGGTCCCACAGCCTACCCGCCTTATCCTCAAGCGGGTGTACCGGCAAATGCCTGGCAGGGTTCCGCTCCGCGAATGCAGCAGCCCGCCGCTCAGCCAATGCCTTATGGACCGAGCGCGCAGTATTCTGGTCCACAATATCCCGGCCAGCCCTATCCCACGATGCCACAACAACCCCGGTATGGACAACCACAGTATGGCCAGCCTCCCGCCGGTATGAACTACGGACCTGCCCAGCCCGGTCCGGTCATGCAGGTGCCAGGAGGGCAGGCGTGGCCTGCTCAGCCGATGATGCCGATGAATCAACCCATGCCCGGCGAACATGCCGGATGGCAGCAGTCTCCGCCGATGCAGTCTGGTCGTGGTTGGAATTCCGCTCCTCAAAACGGGTACCCGAACGGAGTGCCACAGCAGGTATTTTTCCCACAACCGTACGACAACGGTCCGGCACAGCCCACGAACGCTCAGCCGTACTACTACACCCGCTGAACGCGAATCGACAAGAGATCAAACTTTAGGCTCTCCCACGGAATGAATGGGTAGATTCACGCATTCCGACCTCGGCTCAGGATCAGCAGAAGTGGGCCGCCCCTTCCGCCTCACCGTCGCTTCGGCCGGAGCAGCAGGTTTGTGCG